>JAABUO010000070.1_pt1 | contig 293433 bp, 204 predicted proteins | sample 5559291 | NCBI WGS metagenome assembly JAABUO01 (sample SAMN10711878, study PRJNA513372) | rock metagenome | isolation source: Antarctica rocks | place: Antarctica: Victoria Land, Finger Mt sud | reverse complement strand
TAGTCTATTGTAATTGTTACAAAATTCTTATTTTAATAGTTTTAAGAACTTTATTTAATTTAAGATAAAGACAATTAATATTTTTCTTTCGATATTATAGAGAATAAATATTTAATCTAAAAATATTAAAGAAACAATATATCGAACTTTTCAAAATTAACTCAAACAACTTAAGATATACTTTTATATTTAGTATTATTAATAAACATTAAACAAGCTTTTAGTTTTGCTCGAAAAGTATATTAATAAAATCAATCTTAAATAAGTTTACAAACAATTAAGCAAATTATAATAATTAAATACTTTAATTATATTATAAATTTAGATACAAGAAAGATTGTTCTCGAATTGTAGAATATATGTTGTAGAAAAAAAAACAATTAAGCAATAAATAAAGAAGAAAATCTTTTTATATTAAGTTTTAAAATTGTTTTAGATTAGATTTATTAATAATTAAATTAAATTTCGAAGAAAAGATATTTTTAATAATTACAAAAATAATTAGATACTATTAATAATAATACAAAGAAATAATATATTTAATAATTCAAATTGCTAGAAAAGATTTATTAATAATAAAAGCTCGAAAATTCGATTCTTAGCTAGTGCAAAGAACAGATTATAATTGTTCAAGAAAAAAAAAAAATATTGTTGTAGAATTTCTAGCTAAGAAGAATGAATTGCTCTATTAAATACTTAATAAAAATTTATATTTTTTAATTAAACTATTATATATTTAGCGTAGATTGTTCCAAGATTTAAATCTATAATATATAAAATATTAATTACAATTCTATTATTATAATAGTAATGCAAAGAGATAATATACTTACTAAAAAAAAGATATATATAAATATTTTAATTGTTTTCTAAAGTGTATTTAAAGCTAAGCTTTAAATACAATAGATCTTTTTTTTAAAATTAAAATTGTTAATTTTATTATATTGAATTTCGCGAATTAGATGCTAAAATAAAAGTTGAGAAATAAGAAAGTTAATTGATTTCTAATATTTTCTGATCTTATAAAGAGCGACAATATCGAGCTTTTACTTTTGTTTTTACTATTACAAAATATTAGTATATTAGTTAAAAATATGTTATTTGTTTGTATTATCTTAATTATATTAGTACTTCTAATACTTTTTTCTTTAGTATTTTTTTTTTCTCGAGATTTTTCTTTGTTTGTATTTATTTTGTTACAATTAAATTAAGAAATCAATCTATTGCAAGAAAACTTAATAATATCTCGACAATCTAGCAAATCGAATATATTAATTTTAAGTCAAATATTTTGCATTATTTGTATATATTATTTGTTTGTTTGTACAAGTTATTGATAAAGCTAATAATTTTAACGATATTAATAGAAAGAGATTTGTATAAATATAACTAAAAAATAGAAGATTTAAAAGCAATTGCGAAGAAGTTATAATAAAATAAGCAATAATTTTGATAACAATTACCAGTACAAATATACCAAAAATTGCATAATAAAAATGGCTTTAATCGATAATTAACAATAAAAGTAAGTAAAATTAATAATAAAAAAGTTAACAAATATAAATATACGTAACATATTAACAAAATTAAGTATATATTAATACAAAGAATTAATAATCTTAAATTAGCAAAAGTTTAAAGTAAGTATTAATAAATATATATTAACTCTAACTCTAATATATATATTTCTTATCTTGTTTTAATAAAATTACTTGTTAATATATTATTTACAATTCTATTAATTTTTTCGAATCTTCTATTCTTTGAATCTTGTTGTATTTTACTAGATATTGTAAGAAACTTTTAAGCTACTATATAATTGCATTATCTCTATATATTATTAATAAAATAAGTTAAATATATATATAAATAATAGAAATGTTGTTAACAAATTTAAAAATTATTGCAAATCGAAATTGCGCAAAAGATTAAAATTATAATTGCAAGCAATTGTATAAAAAGCAAAGCAACAATCGAAAAATTATCTTAATATAAATTAAGAGAAAACTTTGTAAAATATTTATATTAAAAAAAATTACAAAATCGAATTGTAAAATTATAAAAGATAATATTAAAAAAAAAGTTAAGAAATATCAAATTAATAAAGAGATTTATAGTAATATATTTAAATAATACAATTAAGTATACAATACTAATAGCTTAATAGCAGAATATTTCGAAAACAAATTAAGATAAAAAATAAAAAATAAATTTACAACTAAAAAAGTAAATCGATTTAAAATTATCAAAAAAGCACAAATACTATATAAAAATACAAATATAATAATAGAATTCTCTTTTAAGAAAATATATATTATCTAAATATATTATCTATATTTTATATCTAAATTAATTAATATTACAATTAAGTATTAACAACAAACTTAATATTAATAAAAGTTTTTCGATCTATATAAAATCGATTGTAAAAATTATTTAATAACAAATTATTTATTATAGTAATTTAAATAACTTAAGAAAAACTAATAATAACAATTCTATTAAATTGTTTAATATTTTTGTTAAAGAATTTGCATTTTTGAACAATACAAATAAGAGAGAGCTTTTAAATTCTATTATTGTTAAAATAGTGTAATCGTTAAATCGAATCGAACATTTTTTTCTTAATTTAACTTATTCTCTTGAGTCTTGTAGAGTTGAATTAAGATCAAGACGCGAACTCGATCTTAGAGTTAAGTTTTGTCGAGTCAATGTTAGGAATTTAAGCTAACTTCGTCGCGTTAGTATTCGCTTATCTTATCTTATCTTATCTATGCGCTAATTCGATTAAGCTAGCGCAGAATCTACGCTAATCGCATATAATTAGCGCGTTACGTAACATTACATAATTGGACGAGTTAATTTAAGCGTTCGACGCGTCTTATGCGTTCGATCTATTCGATTAAGCTAGAACTTTTTTGTTTGATCCCAAAATTAGAGTTGAGCGAGTCAACTTGTTCGAGTTGAAATTTAACTCGTCGATTACGCTAAAAGAACTTAACAAAAAGGTTTGTAAGTTTAAGAGATTTATTTGAAGAAACAATAAAAGTTTGTCGAATGCAAATTATAATTGTAAGATTAACAAAACTTATAAGAAAAAATAAAATATAGAGTTCGAATAAAATAAGACTTAATACAATTTGTGCTAAAAATATTAAAGACAAGACTAACAATATTAAAAGGAAAAAAGATAGAAAGATCAATGTCAATAAGTTTAAAAACTAAATCGATAACGTTAGCAATAAGAAGAGTATAATAGAAGTTATAAAAATTGTAATAATCTTGTAAAAATTAATATAATTATCTTATTCTCGAGCTATTAAGTAAGATTTTTTACTTATATAAATTTTGTAGATTGAGTTGCTAATGTAAGCAAAAATATCTATATATAGTTTTAAATTTTATACTAGCTAATTTGCGATCTTAAGATAATTTCGAAAAAGAGTTTAAACGAAACTAGCTATATATATATAATCTTGTTTAAGAGCAATTTGATTGTAAGATAAATTCTTATATCTTGCAACGTACAACTAATATTATGCTACAAATTAATTGACAAAAGTTTGAAACTTTTTTACAATATTCTTATAATTAATATTGAGAGCGTCTTTGTTGTACTCTTTGCTTTAAATAGTAGAATATTTAATATAATTAAAGTTTGAGACAAGTAATAATAAAGATATATTATAATATAAATATAGCTTCGCAAGATATATACAAGAATATAAAAAAAAAATAAGAAAGAAACACTTTGTAAAATTGAGTTAAAATAATTAAGAATTAATTATTAAAACAATATTATAGTTAATAACAATTAAACTTGTATTTAAGTAATTTAAAAATTTAAAAAAAGTTTAGCGCAATTATATAATTAAGATTTGTAACAAATTCGAACAAGATTTTGACAAAGATATCTTATTAAGTAAATTTAGTGTGATCGTTGAGTTGGGTCGAACACTTTTTTCTCAACCCGACCCATCTTCTTGGACCTCGTAGGGTTGGGCCAGGGTCAAGGCGCGAACTCGATTCTAGGGTCGAGTTTCGTTGGGTCAATGCCAAGAACCCAAGCTAACTTCGTCGCGTTAGCATTCGCTTATCTTATTTTATCTTATCTTATCTTATCTATGCGCTAACCCAATAGGGCTAGCGTAGGGTCCACGCTAATCGCATATAGTTAGCGTGGACCCCTGCGCTAGCTCGATCGAGTTAGCGCGTCACGTGACGTCACGTGATCGGGTGGGTCGGGTTGAACATTCGACGCGCATTCTTCGCTCGTTCCACCTTGTTGGACTAGGAAATTTGCTTGATTCTAGAATCAAGATTGGACGAGTCAATTCAATCGAGTTGAAACTCGACCCGACGATCACACTAAGTAAATTACAAGACTTTGTTTTAGAACTTTTAATACAATTAATAAAATCTTGTTATTAAGCTCGAAATATATACGTCTTGTAGAAATAAACAAGTTTTTGTTTAAATATTTATTAGATAGAATCTTTATTATTATATATTACAATTAACGAATTCTTTTTATTAAATATTATATTGCTAGTATTACAAATATTGTTAAATTTACTTTTCTTCTTCTTAGATATCCCGAAGATTGCTATTGTAAAGTTTGTCTTCTTTATATATTTTGTATTAATTGCTTTCTTAATATTAATATTAATACAAATAACAATATAGAAGACTTCAAAAGAGTTTTTTTAATAATAGATTTTTTTGAAAATTTGCAATAGAAGCTTAAAATCTTGCGTCGATTTGCACAAGATAATAATTTAAGCATATTATATATTCGAATTTGTGCTTATAATTTTAGCAAGTTCTATTAAGATATTTAATTTTTGTTTGTTTAGTAGTTTGTCAATTTCGAGACTTCTTTGTAGTATAAAGAATAATTTAACTTTTGCATACTTCTTAAAGTTGTTGTAGAATATTATATTTGTTTGCTAGAGAACAAGATATTTGCAAAAGAATTAAGCAAAAATAATTAGTACTTGTTAATTAATTAAAAGATAAAAGAATATACTTGTTGTTAAAAGACAAAAATCGAAAATAAAAGATACAAAGATTAAGATTTAAAGAAATTATTTATTCTTTTGATTATTAGTATTGTTTTAAGAAAAGCAAACATAATTAAAGCTAGCTTATCTAGATGCTTAGATCTAGAAAATTTATACTCGATTGCGTCAAACTTCGAATATATTTTAACAAGAATTAAATATATATTGTCTAGAAAACAACTCTTAATTATTTGGTTTATATTGTTATATATACAAACGTCTTAAACGCTTTAATTTGTTTATTGTATCTTGGTTGCAAATTTTAATTCGAGTTCTTTTATTGCAAGATAAAATATATTGTTGCAAAAACAATATATTTTGACAATATTAATAATGTCTTCGATATCGAGCTTTGTTAATTGATTAAAATAATTTTTTATATAAATAGTATTAATTTGCTTGCTCTTTTAGTATTGTTGCAAGAGCTAAAGTTTGTTTAGCTTTAATTTCTTTTATTTATTAACTATTATATTGTAGATTTCTTTATATTTTGCTAGAAAACATATTTAAGCAATTTGTTAATAAAGCTTTTTTAGCTTAAGTAGACATTTTAGAAATTATTAACTATATTTATATTTTTTAAATAAGATTATATAACAGAACTTAACTAAATCTTTTGTTTGCTTTATCTATTTTTGTCTTCTTTTTTAACATAGAATTAGTTTAATAATTGTTTGGTATTTTAGTAAATTTTTTAATTCTAGAAGCACTAAGATTATAAAGAATATACTAAGAAGAATTCTACGCTAAAGATAAGATAATATTGAGTAATATTAATATATTTAAAGATTTTGTATTAATAATAATATTAAATATAGAAATAAATTAAAAGCAAAATTTTAATCGAGTAATCTTATTTTTTTCGATAAACTTTTACAAGTCTTTATTAATATTTTTTACAATATATAACTTGTTAACAACAAATATATCATAGTATATTATATATATATTCTTCTTTTGTAGTTTTTCTTTTATCTTAAATATATACTTAGTTGTTGTCGAGTTTCGAAATTTAATTTCTTAGATCTTTTACGTACTAAGTAACTAGATTTTTGTGCTAGCTTTAAAAGAGCAATTAAAATAATCTATATTGTATAAGATTGATTTAATCTTAAGTATTATTATACTTAATAAACGCTTTGCTATAAGCTTTTGCTTTATTAACAATAAAAGATAATTTTTAAATAGTAACAAAGTATATATATTAACAAACTAAATATCTAAATTATTTAAGTCGACATAAATTTTGATTGTATCGAATTATTTATCGATATTTATTGTGAGCACAAGAAAGACAATTGCTTTTCTATTTGATCTATTGTCGAAAAAGTCTAATTTAGATTAATAGAAATATATAGCAAATTACTTTTTTATTGTATAAGATAGAGAGCAAATACTTTCTAGTAATATTGTCTCTAAATACTATTGTCGAGACTCTAGCTTCTCTACTTATTTTTTGCAAATTTTTTATTATTTTATTTATAGTTGTAATTGAAATACGACTATAGCAATTGTTTAAATTGTCTATAGCTTATTAATACTTGTCTTTAAGTTACTTGTCTTCAAAAAAGTATAATATCTTTCTTAATTTTATTTTGTTATTAATTAGATTGCTATATTAATAATTAAATTTGCTATTTATATAAACAATAATAATTACTAGATACAATTGTTAATAAAAAGATTAAGCTTTAGATTAGAAAGAGATTACTTAAATTTAACAATAGTTTGCTTAGAATTAACAATACAAATAATATATACAAATTAAGTCTAGAACTCTAAGTTAAAATACTCGCAAAACTAATTGTTCTAGATAATTATTATACTTAATTGAAGATTAATTTGTGTATTAACAAAAAAGAGCAATTAATTTATTGAATATTTTAGTTTTTTTTGTCGATTTTGTTTGCAACAATTTTGTCTTTATTGTATTTCTTGTTATCGACAATAATTTTAATCTTATTTTTATCTTGTTGTATTCTAGTATTTTTCTTCTTCTTCTTTATCTTCAATATTGTTGTTGTTCTTAAGATCGATTTTCGAAATCTAGATAATAATCTTTTTGTTGTTATTAAAATTGTTCGAAAATTTATATAATGCAAAGTTGTTAATATCTTTGTTTTGCTCTTTCGCTCTTTGTCGCTTTCTTTAAGAAGATTTCTTTATTAATTTGAAGTCGAAATTAAATATGCTAGTTTTCTTAAAATACTTAAAGTATAAAAAATATAATTAGTTATTAGCAACTAAGATAGTAAAGCGTTTGTTAAATATTAATTGTCTTTCGATTTACTTAATAGAGAATTAAAAGAAATATTACTCTTTGCAAGATTATTAAGAAGATTATGTTTCGAGTTCTTTAAATAATAGCTTAATTTCTTTTGCATATTAAAGAGAAACAAGCTTTTATTATTTAGAAAACTCAATAAAGATTAAAATAAATTTTAACTTAATTGCTTTATCTTTTAATTAAACAATAATAATAAAAAGCAAACAGTTATTTATCGAGATTGTTCTATATATATACGTTGATTATTAAGCTGTTTTATTCTTTATTAAGCTAATATTGAACAACATTTTGAAAATTATTGTTATCGAATATACTTGTTAGTTCTATTATTGTTAAATAATAAAGTTTATGCTACTCTAAATTGAAAAGTACTTTATATCTTAAGAAATATTTTTAAAGAGGAGCAATAAAAAAATGCTAAAGTCGAAGAGAATTGTATAGAATATCTTTGAAGATTTGCAAAGCGCAAGACATTATTGTAAGATTAAAAAGACTTATACAAGAAAATATAACAAAGAATTAAAATTCAACTAGATTAACAAGATTTTGCGCTAGAGATTTTGCAAGCATATTTAATAAAAGTAAATAAAAGTAAAGTAAAAAGATTAACGCTAATAAACTAAATAATTGAATTAATAATACTAGCAATAAGAAAAATGCAATAAAAGTTATAGAGATCGTAATAATCTTGCGAAAATTAGTATAATTATTTTATTCTTAAGTTATAAAGCGAAGTCTTCTATTTATACAAACTCTTTTACTAGAATTGCTAATATAAATAAGAACGTTTACGCACGATTTTAAATCTTAATTCGGATAATTATCAATCTCGATACAATTTCGAAAATAAGCTTAAATAAAGCTAGCTATATACACACGATCTTGTGCAAGAACAATTCGATTATAAAATATATTTTTATATTTTGCAATATATAATTAATCTTGTGTTACAAAGTTATTCGCGCAATCTTAAAACTCTTTTACAATATATTTGTAACTAGTATTAAGAGCATCTTTAACATAGTCTTTAATTGAGCTAGATAGATATTTGCTATAGTCAAAGTTCGATATAAATAATAGTAAAGATATATTGTTATACAATTACACAATTTAGTATAAAATGCGTAGTAAATAAAGATATAAGAAAGATTTAATCGAGAATTACTATAGAAAATCAATATTTGTAAGCTTACTTAATTGTGTTTGCATATATTTAAATTTAGATTAACATTAGTTATTTCGTAATATTACGTATATAATATAGACAAGATTTTGCTCAAATTTAATACAAATGTTTTCTAGATAAATTGCGAATTTCTATTGTATGCTAGAGCTATATTGTGCAAAATCTTGCTTATATTTAATACAAATATTTTTTAGATAAATTGTAGATTTTGATTGTATACTAAAGCTATAATAAACAAGATTTGACGCAAATAAATATACAAATTATTATTGTTTATCGAATACACAAATATTTGTGCGTAACTTTGTTAATTTTAAGTATATATCAAAAATTGCAATTACAAAGTATTATTATAGACAAAAAAGCTATTAGTTAATTAGAGTATATTAGTATAACTTTCTGCTAGTCTCAAACTAGTAGAAAGTTCTTCTAATAAAATACGCATCTTAGCTATAACAAGTTGTCTTTCTATTTTGCTAATAGAGTAAAAGATAAATATTAACTTTTATAACAACAAATATTATATAATTGCATTTAACAACAATTAAGTCTTATATATAGTTAAGTATTGCAAACAATATAAATTTTAGTTAACTTATTTTGCTAATATTGTTATTATATTAATCGCAAATTATATTTCGAAATACAACAATAATATTCTTAAGTTATAATATTGTTGTTTAAAATATTTTAATTTTAATAATTTAAAACAACTAGCTAATATAACAAAAGATTATTATTACTATTAAACTATATAGTATTTATAAACCTTATATAAAAGATCAATAAATTGAAAAATTGAAAAATTGAAAAATTCTTTAAATAATTACAAGAGTTTGTTATTAAGTTTCTTAATTATATCGATTTAGATATTAACAATCTTATAACTTCTCTTACTATAGAAGACAAAAAATATTTTGTGCTTTTTATAGATAAAGTCTTTGATTGTTGTTAAAATCATCTTTTAATCTTAAAAAGTAATATCTTTGATATTTTTACTAAAAAGTTTAAATTCTTAGTTAAAACGCAATTAAGCTATAAAATTAGTTATTAATATACTAATTATAGTATTAAAGTTAAAAATAAAGTAATAGATAAATAAACAAAGAGATATAGTATTAAATAAAAGTTATTTGCTTTTTACTTACTTGAATAAAACAATATTGCAGAGTATTAGAATAAAATTATTGTTAAAAAGATACAAGCAATATTTGTTAATATTAACTTATTTAGTTATATATAAAATAAAATATCATTTATAAGTATTTATCTTTGCAATTATTTATTTGCTATCTATCTTTGTCTACAAGATATATAGAAGATATGTTACAAAATTTAGTACAAAAAGAAGTTTAATCTAGATTATCTATACATTGTATACTATAATATATAATACTATATATTAAAAGAGTTGCTTAAATAGAAGAAGCTTAGTACAAAAACTATTAAATATTGTCTATTAAAGTATAAAAATCGAAATCAATATTAACTTTAAAATTTAATAGTTAGAAAAATTATTGTTTTACAAGATGTTATATTTAACAAGTCGACAATTTTCTATTTATCTAATAAGTAGATATATTAAAATAGTAAAAATAATTGTAAAGAAATTAATCTAGTTGCTTTTTATAGAAGTAATTTTATTGTTAGTAATAAGCAAACAATGCTAGCTTTATTATTGTTACTATTGTTGTCTATTTCTATATTACTAGCAAACAAAGACTTTATATTTATAGAAATTGCAATAGATTAGAACAATTTCTTTAGTAATTTAGATAACAATAAATTTAAATACTTTAATAATTAATTTTCGAATTTTGATAATTTCTAGTTTCTTTAAAGAAGCAATAAAAAAGATAATAATTTTAATTTTAAAATAAGACTTAATTTTATTAGAAATACAACAATCTTTAACAAATCTATAAAAACAAATTGTTCGATACAAAATATTCTTCTTAATAAATTTGAAGAACAAAAGAACAATTAAATTAAAAGTGCTATTATCTTAATATCTAACAGATATATATTAGCATTAATAATAGTCTTGAAAGTAGCTTATTATTATCTAGTCTTTGTTTGCAAAACAATAATTAAAGATTATATTATAAATTTTAATTTAAATATAGAGTATAATCAATTTCTTAATATAATTCTTTTTTATATTATAATTAAAAAATTATCTTTTATATTATTTGATAAAGAGTTACTTATTTATAAATAAGCTATAATTATTTTTTGCAAAAACAATAAAAAATTGTCGACAATCAAAAAATAATAAATTTAAAGTTAATAAATATCTATATTTGTATTAAATATTTAGAAGTATTTAAAAAAAATAAAGATTCTTATTATATATATAGTTTATAAAATTAAAAAAGATTTGTATAGCAAAGTTTTTTATTATAAAATTTGCTATACAGTTTGCAACTTTATATAGAAAAAAGAAATAAATTTCTAGAAAACTTATATTGTTGTTATTAAAACTGTATTGTTTAAGACTCTTTTTGCTATTATTATTAAGCAAAATCTTAATTATAAGTAAGTAAATATTGTTATTGTCTTTTTAAACTTAATATTGCAAAAGTTTAAATATATAAAGGCTTCTAAAAGCTATTGCAAAGATAGATATATTTAATTGTTAAAAAGAGCTCTCTATAAGTTAAAGTAATTATTGCGTAAATAATATAATATTTTAAATCAATTTCTAGAGTTATTAAAATTTATTATATAAACGCAAATTATTTTGTCTTTGTTAATTGCAAAAAGAAGTTTATAGCTATTATTTATATTAACAATCTATTAATTGTAAATTCTAAGAGCATTGCAAAAATATTAAAGCTTAAAAAGAAGTTTGTTAATTGTTTCAAAATAATTGATCTCAAATTATAGTATTATTATTTAGATATAAAAATTATCTATAATTGTAATAATTGCACGCTATATATATTGCAACACATTTATATTAAAAAGATATTAGAATAATTTAATATACTTAATTACAAAATAGATTTAATTTTTTATATTAATATCGATTTATTTAGTATTAAATATTAATCGATAAATCTTTGAGAAGATTGTTAAGTATTATTAATTATTAATTAAATTATTAATATATATTATAGTTGAAATACAACTAGATATTACATATATAGTATTAGTTTATTGTTGCTTTGTTCTTTTGCAAAGCAAAGTATATAATGTAAATGTAAACTACTAAGAAAGTTATTTAGATTAAATATCTAATTAAGAAGTTAAATATAAATAGATTACTATTTATTTTGTACAATTAACTTGTTCTAATAAATACAAAGGAATTAGAGTATTATAGTTTTTAGCAAGAATTTCAAATTTATTTACAAACAAAATATATTGTTATTTAATAATATTATGTTCAAGAGCAAGTTAAATTAAAAATTGTAGATTTTATATATTTGTTTATCGACTAGATAATTGTCGATAATCTTATTAAACTTTTAGATAGAATTAAATTTGAGCAATTCTTAAAGATAATTAAACTTATTAAAGATTAGAAAATGCTAAAAATAGACAAAATAGATAGAAAAAATAGATCAAAAATAATTAGAAGATAAAAAACAAATAGATTTTATATACAAATTTAATTTGATTTTTTCGAATATTAATAACATTGTATTTTTTAGATTTATATTAATAAAAAATCTTAATTTTGTTTTGCAATAATAGTTGCATTACTTCTTCAATATAAGATTTAATTAATTCTTATATATTTTAAGATATATTGCGTCTTCGATTTGCTACTTTTAATATTTTTTTCTTAAATTTAAACTTCTTTATTTTTGTTAAATCTTCTTGTTTATTATTAGTTTTGCAATTTCTAAGATTTGTCTTTTCTACTATTAACTTCTCGATTAACGTTTGATCTAATACATCTTTTTTACTTCAAATTTCTTTATATTATTGCGAAAATAGAAAGATAAAATAAACTTATTCTTTGTTGCATCGATTTGCTCTATTAAGTTGTTAATATATTTTTGCAATTAACAAAAAAAGCATTTAAATATAAACTTTTCCAATATTTAAATTGTCGATATCTAGTTTATACGCATTTATGTATATTAGAATTCTTGAAAAAAGACAATTCTTAAATCTTTTCTAGAAAATATCTTGAATATACTTCTTGTTATTAACAATTATAGAAACAAATATTAATTGCACTTACTTTGTTGTCTTCGATAAATAATTTAGAGTTATTATTTATTATTAAATATATCTATATATCTTATTTACGTTGTTTATCTTATTTATATATATAATTGTCTTTAAAACATCTTAAGAATCTTTAACTTACGCTAACAATATATATTCCAAATCTTCTATATATTTTTCGATATATTTAATAAAACTAAATTGCAAATATATTTTCGATTTATTTAGAAATATTTTAAATGTCTTTATATTAAAGACAAATTTGCATTATCTTTTTATATTTTCTAGAGTTTTGTTATTAAGTATAATCGATATATTTATTATTAATATTTTAGAACACAATTGCGTACAAAGAACGTCGAGACAAATATAATTTATTCGAAACTCTTTTTATTTGTTTACAAGATACAATTTGTTAATAACAAGTATAAAATGTTGCAATTAATAAAACTTGTAACACAAAATATTGTTAAAGAAATTCTTAAATATAATAATCTCGAGACTTGTAAATATTGTTTTAGTTAAATTCAATTATTAAATACTTTATATTAAATACAATAATAACACTAATTATATATATAGTCTTTCTTATATATTTTTTTTAGTATCTTCGATTTGTTGTTATTGTTTTTTAATATTAGTAATCGACAATTAATAATTTACTTTAATTTTTTACATTAATTGTTTTTTAAGACAAGAAAAGATATAATTATTAATACAATTTTCGATAACAAAGATATAAACAACAATATTTAATATAGCAAACTTTTCTCGAATCTTGTTTTTATTATTATTATTATAATTATATTTTTCTTTAAAGTAATATCGAATATATTTAATTGCTTTTATTTAATTTTAAATTCAAATATATTTTTAACAATATTAATAATCTTTTTTTTAATTGTTCTTGTAATTAATATCTTGCAATCTTTTATCTTGTTTTTTATTTTAAAATATTGTAGAAATTAAAAAATAAAATCTAATAATAATTGTCAACTTTGCTCGATATATTAAGTTGAAAGAGTAATTAATTTAAATTGACAAGATAATAGAATTATAAGAAGCGTTAAATAAGATATCGAAACTATAAGAGAAGTAATTGTACTTATATAAAGATTGTAATTTTGATTTTTTTTTAAGATTGTTATAATAAAATTAGTATTATAGTCGATAGTTGAGCTAATTAATTTTAAAAAGAATGTTATTGAATAAAGTATAGACAAGAGTAATAAAATTAACTTGTTATTAAACGCAAAAATTAAAGTGTTCGCAATTATTAGGTAATAAAGTTGCATATACGTGTTTAAAAAATATAATATAAGTGTTTTTAATATATAGATTAATCGCGTCGAATTAAGTTATCGAGTTCGAGTTAGATACTCGATTCGAATCTTGACAATTTGTATTAATATAATTCCAAAGTCTCAACAATTTGATTTCTAAAGTTAAATCAACAATTTAAGTCGATTTCTATAGTTGAAATCGAAACTCAATTCGAAAAAATCGATTTAAATTGTTAAAACTACTATTTTTAGTAAATTTTATTATTTTTAGTAACAATTAATTGATAATTTAATAGAAACAATTAATTTATTTAAATTAATTAATAAATATATTAGAAATTTCTCTTTATAAATATATTACTATTGTGCGTTATCTAGTAATTAATAAAACTCTAAATTTAAACTTAATTTAAACTATTTTTAGTATTCTAAATATTCTTGATAATATTTTTGACATTCTTGACAATTCAATTCGATTTCTAATATTGAAATCGAAAATCGAGTCGAGTTAAATTAAATTTATTTCAAAATAATAGGAATCGAATTAAATTTTAAGTCGATTTCTAATATTAAAATTGTCGAATCGAATTAATTTCTAAAGTTGAAATTAAAACTCAATTCAACAATTAATCTATTAATCTATTATTATTAAAGATACTGTTAGAATAACAAGAAATAAGAGTTTTGTTCTTAAATCTAATGTAAGATGCGAATGCGCCTGCTACTTGCTGGCGCACTAAGATATGAAAGACGTGAGGTATAATAGGCTTTCATTACTATCCCCAACTATAGGGAGTAGGTAGTAGTAAGACTAGTCGTTGAAGAACAACGAGGGATGAGCTTCCTCCCTATCTAATACTCGCAATAACGTGCGAGCCTGCTCCTCGCTTTCTAACTAGAAAGGGGAGCCATGCGATTTGAGGCTTCCATAGATAGCCAAGATCACGTGCCCTGCCATACCCTAAGGCGCTAGCGCGTCGATGACGCTATGGCATTACATCTAATGCAAAAAAAAACGCTATAATAAATATTATGTTCGATGCAAATATGCTTGAATATGCTAAATGCTAGTATAGTTATTGCGTCGAAACTAATCTTTAGTATTAGTTCTAGCGCAATTCTAATATAAACGAACTTGCTAGAATTCGCTTAAGAGTTGTTTCTTTTTTTCTATATAAATTTAACTATTAAGACAAGATACAACTTCGATACTTATAACTATAACGTCTTCGTTAACATCTAATTGTGTCTTTAGATTACTCGATCTTCGTTTATTAATACAAAGCTTGTCTTGAAGTTTCTCGACTAATTGTGTCGAGTCGAGTTATCGAGTTTGAGTCGAATACTCGACTCGAATCTTGACAATTTATATTATCTTAACTCGAAAGTCTTGACAATTCGATTTCTAAAGTTGAAATTAACAATTTAAGTTCATTTCTATACTTAGAATCGAAACTCGACTCGAAAAATCAATTCAAATTGTCAAGACTATTATTTTTAGTAAATTTTATTATTTTTAGTAACAATTAATTGATAATTTAATAAAAATAGTTAATCTATTTAAATTAATTAAAAAGTATATTAGACTATTTTTATATTATGCATTACTAATGTGCATTATCTAGAAAATAATAATAAAATTAAAATTTAAACTAAATCTATACTATTTTTAGTATTCTTGGCATTCTTGGCGATTCGATTCGATTCCTAATATTGAAATCGAAAATCGAGTCGAGTTGAATCGAGTCAATCTCAAAATAATAGAAATCGAATCGAATTTCGAGTCGACTTCTAATGTTGGAATCGACAAGTCGAGTCGATTCCTAAAGTTGGAACCGAAACCCGACCCGACGATCAGTCTAGAAGTTCCGTTGAGCCTTTTCGAGCACCTGCTCCAAGGCCATGAAGACGTCGCCCAACATTCCATAAGTTATCGTAGGCCGTTCTTCGGAGGTCTTCGACCTAACATCGAAATAACAGCCAGGCACTCGGTACGTGTAGGGGTTGTCCTCATCTCTGAGACGAATGTTGCCCGAGATAGCGATTTGCCGGAGGGTACTCAACAGGCCACCCTCGATCATGAATTGTAGTGAACTTGGTCTGACCAGACGAGAGGTAAAGATGTGACCTTTCAAAATTTGATTGGTGCCAGGAATTGGGTAGGCAAAATATTCCCAGTCATTGAAGGGCGTCTCTAACAGCAGGGATGAAGAATTGGCGTGAGATGGAAGAAGTAAACCTGATGATGTAGTGCTCACCCGAGATGGCGCTACACCCTTAGTCAAGAGACCGGGGACTTGAAGTATCAGACAAGGAAACAGTAGCAAGAATAACATTGACAAGCCAATGCCGGAAGACATACTTTCCATACGGTATTCTGGGGAACATTGCACGAATTGTCGTACTTGAAAGGCGAAAAGATCGTCAATGCCCACGCGGTACGATACTTGGGCGGATGTAGACTTAGCCGGCGAGCCGATTATTGGACAGCTTAGGGTTTTCCACATTGGAGGTCTTGTTGGACTTTAGGCCATCTGAGATTACCAGCTCATAAGCGTCTCCGATCAATGGCTTCATCCAATCGTATGATTTTGCGGACGGTAGTGGCTGCAGATAATTCCAAGCTGTCTCGCCTTCCGGAAGTCGGAACTTTCATTACATATCCGATTTCGATACTACCATCCTCAGCCGCTGGATTTGGAAGAAGCTACATGAGAACTCGCGAGTCAAGGAGAAGTACGATTCACTCTTGCTTCCGCAGAGCCGCAGCGCGGGTATTTCCTGAGTATATTGTAGCAGTAAGTGTTACGACGATCTTGGGAGCTGGCTAGCGTTAGCCCATGCTGAGGGTTTCGGAAGGGAGAATACTCGTACTTAGCACACCACGTTTTAATCGATGCCTGAAAACCGAATTGTAGAGATATAAGGCGGCAATGCGTTATTGACAGTGAGAGCTACGGAATGCAGTGGGCTGGGTTCCACGTTGCACACAGTACAGTCTTCTACACCCCCAAAGCGCCCTTTTCGACGACCAGCAACCCTCATTTTATATATCAATTCCGAATCGAACGCCTATGATCTATACACCGACTCCAATTTCATGACTTTGAGGCGCAACACCCTCCACCTCTTGAGTCACTGACTGCTCCATCTTAGTACTGACTTTTATCGCATCCCTTGGTAAGCGATCTGCCAGCTCCAGGGACTCGTCATCGGGTCGACCCGAACTTCTGATCTCGGCCAGAAAGGTTGGATCGGTGCTCAGCTGCGAATTGAGGATGCGCTCAAAGCCGTCCGGGTCTTTCTTTGACCAGTATGATCGGGTATGGTTCTCGTCGGTTTGGTGAGGGGTTGGGAAGCTTCGGTCTGTTTTGCCGCGGAGCTTGAAGTAGATGGGCATCAAGCTTGGTAGACAGGCGACTGCAGTTCCGACACTGCCTTCTATGGCGGTCCAGAGACCGGCGTAGGTATTAGACCCTGGCGACTATGTTAGGTCAGTCTGAGGGCTACGTGGACGGGGCTCATACATGTAATGTCCTCAGGATCAATGGCGTTGAGTGTCGTGATGCGAACTATGGCGACGACGCAGACCCTGCATGGGTGTCAGTAAGAGTACGGATCGGGTTGGGAATACTTTACTTACAGGGTTCCAAGTAAGAATGTTATGGTCAAACCGATCTTTCTAGGTGTCTTGACTTGCAGCTTCCAGACAAGAGGCATGGGTAATGCAAGGATCACAACATCGGTGAAGACATTGGTGGCCGCCAGCGCAATGTAAAATGGTACGAACTTGATGCATTGCCCATGTTCGATCTTTTTGTTCCAGTAAAAGCTAATTGGGACACATTGGGCAATGGCCGTGGTTTGAAAAGCAATATACCATAGGAGCAGCAATCCGCCCACGCAATTGCATGCCCTCTTCATTCGCCGGGTAGGGAAAAGTCTCTTGTAAAATAGGAGGATCGAGAGCTTGATCGTAGGCAGAGTTGTATTCCAGAACATCTGCAGTACAAACAAGACCTGATCAGTCGTATTAGCAGGATCACCATAAGCAGAGCGACCAAGTTACGAGCATATAACGATGCGCTTTTCCCTTTCCGACCTCTTCTTCGTGTCTCCCCAACCCATATTGAAGTCCTTCAAGCTATAAGCTTAGGGAATCTCAAAACTGAGTCTTTCGAGCATCTTACCAACATATTCGCATACGCAATTCCCATATGACAAGAGCTGCAAAACCTTAGTATGAACAATAGACCGTCTCATGAGCCAAGGAAGAAACGTTCGCCGCTGCTCACCAAAGCCACAATAATGACCCAGTCGTCCTTGAAAAGCCCAGTTCCACTCAATCGTCGCGCACAGCATCTCAGTACGACGGCCGAGGTAGAGAGCAATACAAGAATTGTCGTGACGACTATGATCTGGACTTGTCGTTCATTGTAAGCAATGCAGTCGATACCTCCCGCCATACGGATAGTGGAAAGCCTTGGTCCGAGGGATAAGGTAGCTCAAGAGCAGGCAGTCGGACTCAGTGTCGACGCGGGCGTTCATCAAAGTTTGATTGGATTTGTCGGCATCTAGGCGCCCGGTCGTTGATTATCTGTCGGCCATGTGCCTAGAATCCCTTTCGTTGACGAGTACACATAAGAAGGCCACTGCTTCTCGGCAGAAGTACACGAAAGGAATGCGCTCATCCGGAGCTATATCTTTCCAGAGCTCCGTCTAGAAGGAGATTTTGGTACTTGGCCAACAATCTGGAAATCAATAGGAGAAGCCAAGCGACACGAGCTTGCGCCGCAAGTGACTGGGGTCCAGTCACACGATTCTACCAGGAGAATTGTGGGATCATCAGCTCGCAGAAGAGCTCGCAGACCTATTGCTTGATCGGGTTTGGGGCGCCCTGACCATGTCGTGGTCCTGTCGGCTCATTGGCTGGTAGGACCGCGCAGATTGCCCTGCGTGGCTACAAATGCATCCTGCAGCGAGGGTAGTGTGATGCCGAATGGCCGCCGACGGGAGCCCCAAACCAGCTGCGCGCCCAAACAATACCACGCATTCTCATGAGAGACGATATATAATCGAGAGTGCGCAGATAATGTCTAGAGAAAAGTAAGACCGGCTACTGTCGCCATCTCTAGCGGCCGTGCACTATTATGAGTGTCGTGCGCCAAGTGGGATCTGTTGATGTCAGAAAGGTTCGCTGCGGGCGGCTCGCGGCCTCACGGGCGAGGCCGACGGGGGACGGGGGTAGGAACTCCGTACTCCGTATCCAGCAGCATTTTGCAAAGTGCTTCCTTGTACAGTTGTACTTGTGAATCGCTGTTGGTGCGACACTAGGAAGCGGCTTTAGCATTCCCATCAAATACTTCGCCTCATGTAGCGACCACTGAAGACAGGAAGACCGAGGAAAACCACGAGGGCTTGGCTCTGGACAGGGACGCCTTGCTATTTCCACGCTAACAGATCACACGCTGGGTCCCTAGACCAAGCCAGGATTCCTGGCGGGAGTCCAACCGGTTCCCCGTCGCAGTGATAGCTTTCGCGGTTCTCATTGGTGCTGATCTGATCCTTCCAAAGCCACGCACGCGGAATGCAGATTCTGAGAGAACCTAGTGAACAAGCCAACTGTGTCAGGTGGAATAACGAATCTTCCAGTGTTTGAAAAGTCTGTCAGTGTCATCGTCACGCGCAATAGATACGAAGAAACTCGAAGGCAGCTGCGAAGTAATGATTGAAGCGACAGAGGCAAGAGTAAGAAAGAGAGGGGTTTTGTGGAAGAAGCAAATCTCGAAGTTTTCCTATCTGGGTTGTAGGGTCGCGTACTTTTAGCTGGATTGAGGGGCATCGCCGCCCGCTGGATCGACTCCGAAGTCCACGCCGCGCAGATGCAGTTGTATAGCAGGTTCCTGACTGGATGGAAAATGCCTTCACGTGTTGGCTTCAATGCGCCGGCATGCGACATGATGTCGCACTTCTGTGACTTTCTGCACGGGCAATGTACCTTCTGGGCAGGGAAGCCCTTCAGTTCACTACCGTATATCTTATTTTGTCCCTCGAGAAACCAGTGTTCTTTGCAAAGGACAAGCTCCGGCATTTCGAGTGCACTTCTTGAACGTTCCCTACGAAGATGTCGTCGGCCAAGAATGAGATTTTTGTTGAGGAAGGTTCATATCACAACAAAGGTCACAATGGCGTCAAGCTTATTCCTCAGCCATCTTCCGATCCTGCAGATCCTTTGGTAATCATTCATCTTCCTTGATGACGGCGGATGGCTACTGATTCGCACTCGCGACTCTCGCAGAACTGGTCACAAGCAAAGAAAAACACAACCCTCGCGATACTATGCCTGGCAGCGTTCGCTGGCACCGCTTCGTCCCTTGCGAATCAGCTTGGTTTCGAGGCCCAATCCAAGGTTTACCACAAATCGCTGGTTGAGCTATCTTACTCCGTACGTAGCGACACATCAGCCGCCAAGTGATGACTGACAAAAGGGTTTCTGCCAGATATCTTCGGCTGTCGCAGGTATCGCGTTCGGACCTCTCTTCGCTGTTCCCCTCGCCCACGTCTTCGGCCGGAGCGCTGTGATATGGTGGAGTCTGCTTGGAGCGCTGGGTTGCGGTGTTTGGTCGGCCAAGATGACGGGCGCCGGCGATTACAACGCTTTCGTAGTGGCAAGGCTCTTTGGAGGCATCTTTGGCTCTGTGCCCTCTATCCTGGGTACGGGCATGATCATAGATATCTTTTATATTCACGAACGGGGACGAGCTTTGACGACATTCCATATCTCGTTTTTATTGGGTACAGTTGCGGGGCCAACATTCGGGGGGTTCATCGTGGAACATGTGTCCTGGACAGTTGAGTTCTGGTGGACGGTCGCTTTGCAGGGCTTGATCTTCATACTTGGTTGGTCTCGTGCTTGACCACTTGGTGGCCTGGTTGTGGATGCTAATTAACTCAACCAGCCTTCTTCTTTCTGGAACAGACCGCATTCACTCGTGATGGTAACAGCTCGAAGGTACCGAGACGTCCCGAGGGATTTCTAGCAAGCAGAGTGGCCCTCTTGTTACCTGGAAACAAGAGCGTCGCTCCCATATCTGGCTCCATTCTGGTAAGGAGATTCATGCGAGATCCTAGGAGATCCGAGGATTTAATGGACTGACACAAACTTCGTAGGCTCGGTACGCCTACGCACCAATCGCGATTGGCTTGTCCCCTGTCGGCATCTTGACGGGAGCATTTGGTCTTGCGTCCTTCGGCTGGTTTGTTACCATTAACACTCTTCTGACGATCTTTCTCCAAGAACCAAAGAAGAAAGGCGGCTATGCGTTTACACCGCAACGGAATGCGGCGTGTGAGTCTCCCTGCGCGTTCTCGACCCCCCTAGAGATGTTAATTGAGTTAGTCACATTCGCCCTGTGGTTTGGCATTTTCGCAGCCCAGACATGGGGCTACCTTTTGAACGATCTCGTACCACTCTGGCTTTGCCGACGTCGGGGAGGGACATGGAAGCCCGAATTTAGGTTGCACAGTCTCTGGATCCCATCGTTGATCATCATGCCCGTAGGCCTGGGGATCTTTGGCGCAGCCCTGCAACATCACTTGCACTATATGGTCTTGGCGCTAGGCTCCTTCCTTGTAACATTTGCCGCAATGGCCTCCGTTCCAGTAGCCGTGAATTATTTGGCTGAATGCTTTCGCGGTCATACTGTGGAAGTGAGCGCCATTCTAGGCGTGTATCGACTATCTCTGGGTCTGGCAGTGCCCTTTTTCATTGAATCTTGGATTAAGTGTATTGGTGGCCCGGGTTGGGTCTTTGGCATGGCAGCTTTCTTCTCCATATTTGCATTCTCGTTGCTAGCAGTCCTTATGTGGAAAGGACATCAACTGCGACAGGTTCGTCTAGGCTCATTTGGTTGGGACGAGGAAGGTACCAGGCTTATAGAGAAAGACGGTTGAAGGCCCTAATATCCGTGATGATTGGCAAACTTCTCCTGATATGACAAGGTGTTTCTACTTCGCTTCGTGTCCATTTCCCAGTGAGCATACGGCGATGCTGGGCCGACTTGTGAGCACGGTCAAACGTTCATCACCATCTCATTGTCCCATGTGATGCATCAACAGCCTATATGTACCCAAGAAAACAATCCCACAAATTCATGTCACGGCAAAGGTTGCATGTTGGTGGTAATTTGAGAAGTGCGTGACAGGAATACCGGCTACGTCAAGCACTTAGCCGGGGATCCAAGATTCGATGACATGTTCCCCCCAAGAATAATTCGAGGCTGCTGTGGCTCCTACGATGTCTTTCGAGGCCTATCTCGGGGTCTGGCAAGTAGCGCCGGAGACACATTTGATTGGTTGCTGGAAGAGTCTAAGAGTCTTGGCATGCTAAGATCTTGGATTGTACTCGTACTACTCCGTAAGGTATTTAAGCTGCCGTCTTCAAGACAAATGATATTACGAGGAGTGGTTTCTAGCCGGAATAGCTAGTGTCACTTTATGAATTGAGGGTCTGCACGAAAGCCTCAGAATGGCCGCCTCCGGTCGGCATCACTCGACTATCAAGTGTTACTCATGATAGTAGGGACGGTGACTCTGGAATCAGTTCAATGCTTTTATCCAACTCTGCGACTAAGACTACCGTGTCTTGGACACACTTTCTTATCCCATTAGGGCATCCTCCGTTATCTCCGTGGCTTCAGCCTCCTTGAACGGCCTCTAGCAGATATTCAAAATTCTCAGGAGTGCCTTGAAGCTAATGTGGCGCATCTCCGTTTGCGATCTCTGCGAGGCCTGCTTGTGGGCACTCTTAAATGTCCCAAGCTTCCACCGGAACTGCACAGCACATCCATCCCTCGCCAATATCAAGTTACAAATCGGCCGTCACTATCATAAGCGCAAGGCCTGCTCTTCTTCTGGACCTCAACCATCGATATATCCTTACACCATCTGTCCCTGGCCGATCTTCCTTTCCGGAGACATCTGTCTTCCTGTATAAGTCGGCGGTGGCGGCGGTCCTTGAGGTACGAGATGGTCCTGTAGGGGCATGTTGACATAGACTGGCTGGTTGTCATAGCCTCCCATGTAAGCCGCACGTTCTTTTCGGCGGCGTCTCCTCGCAAGCCAGGTGCAGAGGGCGATCCAAAAGCAGATTTTGAGGACTATGAGGATGACGATGACGACGATAATTGTGGTCATATTTTGATGGCAGTTGCCGTAGCTGTCGCAGGATACGAAGCGGCGGGTAAGAGTGGACATGCTGTGGGGAGGAGGTTCGAGCGATTGGGTTTGGGGAGGTGAGCTTGGTTCTTGACCCGTTGGAGGATGCTATAAGTATGACTGGGTTCGGAGGGCGTCTAAGGCGGGCAATAGGACCAAAAGTACGGAAGTTTTGTAGGTGGATATAATAGACAGGTTGCGCAGCTTTATTCAATACGATTATTCAATTGAACATTGCCCAATCTAGTTAGCGTAATCCTAATAAGATAAGCAAATCTAACGACTTGGCGATCCCAATTGAATTAGTATTCAATTATTGAATACTTATTCAATTGATCTATTATTTTATTTAATTGCTTCAATTACTTGTCTAGACGTAACTTGTAAAGATTATAATTATCTTCTCTATTGTTGTTGTTGTTGTTGTCGTTGTTATGTCTAGAGATATACTTAAAAGTTATTTTTATATTTTTGATTTAAATACTTCTTTGCGACAATTAAAGTCTTTGTAGTTATTATTATCTTTGCAATTCTTGTAGTTATTGTTATCTTTGTAATTCTCGCAATTATTGTTATCTTTGTAGATCTTATAGTCTTCGAAGAACATATAGCAATTATCTCGTAAACAAAAAAAGACAGTTTAATTCAAATTAGAGTTGTTTCAACAATTGTCAAAAAAAAAGAAGACAAATTGATAAAAGATATTAAAGAACAATTATACAAGAATTGAAAAAAAAGAATATTAAATTAGATGCAAATAATAATATTAATTTCGACTTTTATATTTAAAATATTGTTAGTTAATATTGTACTTTTAACACTTCTAATACTTTTTTATTATTGAAAATTTTTACTTCTTTTGTCTTTTACAAACGAAAAAAAATTAATAATTAAATTAAAAGCTCAATTACAATTAACAACTTACAAAGAAGAACAATATTATTTTTGTTAATATATGCGTAACTAGATTTGCGAAATATAATATCGAGATTATACAACGTTTTTGAGATAAATTAAGAAAGAGATTGAAACAATAATAGATTGTAAATATATTAACGTTAATAAACAAATAAAGCACTTAATAAATAAAAGAAAAGCAAATATTAAAGTTTTATACAAATTTAATTATATAAGACAAAACAACAATTAAATTCAAGTTATTAATAAATAAATATCTATATTCGTAATATATTAGAAGACGAAAAACTAAAAAAGCTTTTTGCAAAAAAAATAAATAAAAGAGAATACAAAATACGAAAAGAGAAAAAATAAACTTAGTTAACAACTAAAGAATAAATTGAACTACAAAGTCTTTTTTTTTCTTCTTTGTCGTCTTTGTTAGTAGTAAGAAGAGCTTCAAAAATTAAAGCAATTTCGAAAATAATAGCTTTAATATATTCTCTAACGCAAAGAAGAATACAAAAGAATCGAAACTTGTAATAGAAACAAACTCTTTATTTAATAACAATACAATAATAATAAAAGATCTAGACTATAAAGAAGATATAAATAATAATTGATATATAATAGTATAAATCTTATTTGAAAACAACAACAATTATTTGTCTATCGAAATTATAATTAATATCGAAAAATAATACTCTTTAAATTTTTATTAAATAAACTTATATTATTAAAGTTTATAGAATGTTAAAAAAGCAAAATTGCAAAATAATTTCGAAGTAATAAAAAGATTTCGAAAAAATTTAAACAAATATATATTAATATAATAGACAACAAAGATTTAGATATTTTGCAAGATATATTAATCGACTACTTTAAAAATCGAATATTATTAATAAAAAATTTATTGAAACAAAAATCTTTGCTAAAAAAAATTATATATTTAAAAAATATTTAACAAAACATATTATAAAAATCTTGAAACTTAGACGTTATTATAAGAAATTGTTGTATAAGTATTATAAAAAATATATTTATTTTTAATAAAATAATTTGTTTAAAGATTTAATTAAACTTAGCAAAAATATAAAGTAACTAAAACAATTATATAGAAATAGTAGAGAGAGATTTATAACAAGTAAAATAAGAAAAAGAAATTTGCAATAAATAATACAAACAATAAGAAAAGTGTAACAAGCAATAAAAGAAATAGAAAAAGAAGAATAACAAATATTCTAGATTTAAAAAAGTAAATCGTAATATTAAATGCAAAAAGCAGATATTTTTGCGAAAATATCTATAATTTGAAGCAAGAAATACTATTTTTTTTTTTTTTTCGAAGCTTTGCAAACTTTATTTAAGAAAAAAAGAAACAACAAGATATTTAGTTACTAGACTTTTGTATACAATATTGTTTCTTTTAAAAGTATTAAATATATATTAAAGAAATATAATGCGCAAGTTGCAATATAAACAAATATAAACTATACTTATTCTATTAACAATTCGAAATTTTATTTTCGAATAAAGAAAATAGTAATTTAATATTTAATTGCATTTGCGTTAATAATATCTTTAAAAAATTCTTAAGATAAACAAATAAAATTTAGATTAAGAAGTACTTATACTAACAACATTATTTACAATTACAATTCTCTATTAAATTAATAGAGAATTTCTAATTAAAGATATATAGATACTTATATTATTGCAACAATTTAATGCAATAATAATAAGAAATAACAAAAAAAAGAAAACAAAAATTGTCTTTAGAAGTTTAATTTGAGATTCTTCTCTATATTTTAACAATTAAACAATAATAACAAAATTTAGAACAACAAGTATTAAAGATTAATATTAGAAAACTTTATCGAAGCTAAATATATATATAAATACAAGAGAGAAAGTTTAGCACTCTTATAATATAGAGCTTTTGAAATTGTTAAAGATTCTATTTGTCGACTTGCAAATATTTTGAAAGACTAGAAGATTGTATTGCAAAGCGAAATTCTATTTAATTATCTTATAGATATATATAGCAATTAGTTAAAAAAAATGTTGCTAAATAAAGATTTTTAATTAATTATAATTCGACTTTTATTTGCATCTTAAAAGTACTAAATATTTATAAAGTTTAAATTAAATTAAAGAAGTTTTTGACAATAATACAAGCTTTAAATATTTGCTTATTAAAAAAGATTTATCTTTTGTTTGTATAATTTAAATAGAGAGATATAATATATAATTAATAAATATAAATTTTATTGTTGTACAATTAAAGTTTTCTTTAATTTTTAAAAAGAATTTTTAATTAATTTTGCAACTTAAACTTTTGTAATATTGTAATATTGTTTATCTTATCTTTACAAAAATTGTAAATAAATTCTATTAAATTATTTAAATAAATAATAACTAGTTAAATTATTTCCTATATTTTTTGTAACTAGAGTAATAGAATTTTTGTTTTACATTTAATTTACAAAACTTTTAAAAAATCTTATTAATAAATTCTTATATAGTGTTTTTGTCTCTAATCTTTTTTACTCTTTTTATTGCTTTAATATATCTTTTAATATATGTATAGATAAGCGTTGAATATTATCGAAACATATTGTTGTATTAAATTTCGAAATATTTAAAAAGATTGTTGAGAACGCAAGAAAGATAAAAGAGAAAACAATTAAATTGTTTTATCAATTTGAATAATTGACAAAAATAGAATAATTTGTATAGAAGACAACAAAGAGCAAGTTCGAAAAATATTTTAACACAATTGCTTTATTCAATAATATTAATAACAAAATAATTAATAAGTAATCGAATTTTCTTCTTATTAAATCGCATTATATAACAAAGACATTTAGAAAAAATTCAATTTAAATCGAATTTAAATCTTTTATACTTTATTAATTTAATATATAAATATCGAGAATTGTCGACAAGATATTAACTTAAAATAATAACAATAACAAGAGCAAAAACAAAAACAATAGTTGTACGTATATCTTAATTGTCGTCGATCAATTAAGTCAATTAAGTTAATTAAGGCATGCTAGATAGAGTAAAAGAGATTAAGAATACACATTATTGATAAGAGAAGACAAAAATTGATTAAATACGATAATTATTAGATTACGATTTATATTACTCGATTTGATATAGCGCGGGCGGGCTAGCGATCCTAGACCCCATTAGCTCTCGCAAACCAATTGAATAATCGTATTGAATAAAGCTGCGCAATCTGTCTAATACTATGGTGACCTTGGACAGGGTTCTGGTAATATTTCTGTGGGCGGTGATTTCCTAAGCCATGGGAGCAAGCACAAGTTTATGAACTCCAGAGATTCGCACGTAGCCTGAGCTGAAGCGCTGGCTTTACTCAGCCTTGCGTGCATGTTTGGTGTGACCCTGCCTGTGCCTACTTCTTGGCTTCGTACTGAAACACTGCGCCCCAATCTCAATCCTTCGCAGGATTTCCAGCCAATCAGCTTTGTTGCCGGGGGCTTGGATTTGCTGAGGCATATCATATCTACTCCTCCAAGTACAAGCAAGGCATCTCTTCGAAAGGTTTTGTTTGGACGTCTTGCAAGGGTTCACTCGAAATCTTGCGACAGGCAGTGGTTCTGCGGGTACTCCGTACTTCGTATCTGGGGAATAAATATGTTAGCGTGACAGCGCTTATTTGGGTGATAGTCGGGCAAAAGGAACCCTGTCACGCTAACATATATCCCCCGTATACAAAGTACGATATAGATGGGCGGGACATGTATAAGACCGATTCGATCTAGAAGTTTTTCGGGCTAAGGAATAGACAGGTTGCGCAGCTTCAATTGTAACAACTATTACAATTAAGCATTACTCGATCGGGTTAATATTATTCTAAAGAAGTAAGCAAATCTAGCGACTTAACAATGCAATTGTAATATTGTTACAAATTTTGTAACAATAATATAATTAACGTATTTTCTAATTTAATTGCATTAATTGTTTGTCTAGATATAGATCTTATAACTTAATTGTATCTTATTGTTGTTATTTTTTATTTTTTAATATCTTCTTGCAATATATCTAGCAATTAATTGTATATTTTTAATCTAAATATTTAATCTTATTTGTAGCAACAAGTATTGCAACAATTATTATAGCAATTATATTTACTTTTGTTATTCTTATAGCAACTAAAAAATATACAACTAGTGTAATTGTTAGATCGAGTCGAACACTTTTTTCTCAACTCGACTTACTCTCCTGGGCCTCGTAGGGTTGAGCTAGGGTTAAGGCGCGATCTCGATTCTAGGGCCTAGTTTTGTTGGGTTAATGTCAAGAACTCAAGCTAACTTCGTCGCGTTAGCATTCGCTTATCTTATCTTATCTTATCTTATCTTATCTATACACTAATCCGATTAAACTAGCGCAGGGCTTACGCTAATCGCATATAGTAAGCGCGTTACGTAACGTCACGTAATTGAATAAATTAAGTTAAACACTCAACGCGCATTCTTCGCTCGTCTCATCTTGTTAGACTAGAACTTTTGCTTGGTCCCAGGATTAAAATTGGACGAGTTAACTCGTTCGAATTGAAATTTAACCTGTTGGTTACGCTATATACAACAATCATTTTATAAATAAAAGAAAATCTCGATATTTAATTTCTAGTCTTTTTAACAATTGTTTGCAAAGAAGAAGAAAAAAAACAATAATATGTAACAAACAAATAATATAAAAAATTTGCAAAAAAAGAAAACAAATATAGAGAGTAGCATTAATCTTAATTATAATATTTTGTTAATTAATAAATAATATATAAAGTAGCAACTATTTCTTTAAGTAAAGTTACGTAGTTAAGCAAGTCAAATTAGATAGTATATATAATAATAGTATAATTAGTGTAATTATTGGATCGGATTGAACACATTTTTTTTGTTTAACCCGAGGATTTGGACAAACTTCTTTGTTTAACTCGAAGCTAAATTAATTAATTGCGCTACGCAAACTAGTTCAAATCGAGTAATTCTTTTCTCGTTAAAAGCGCGCTAAATTTTCTACAAAAAAACGTAATTTTGATAACATACGCATAAAATACAAGAAAGTTATAAGTTTTTTAAAATTTAAGGTTTTTTAAAGTTAAGCTTCTCGAGCCAGATTACTTAGCAATTCCCCCGCGAAATCGAGTTCGACGATTAGACTAATCTTTTGTTTTAATTAATAGTTGTACTAGTGTTAAAATAATTATATTTGTCTAGTCTTTAAAATATATTATTTGCGTAAATTTCTTTACGCAACTAATTATTAATAATATTCTAAGAATTAACAAATTTTTAAGTACGTTCGCCATAGCAAGTTATAAGTAATTTGTTAATTATTACTTTTAACTAGACAACTTTGTTTAAATAAAGCGATTAAAACTATAAAGTAGCAACTATCTTTTTAAATAAAGTTGCGTAGTTAAGCAAGTCAAATTAGATAATATATATAAATAATAGTATAATAATATTTGTAATAGAACTAATTGTTAAGAAATGCAAATACAAGAAAATCTTATCTCTTTATAAGACGCTTTTTTGCTTGCTATTAAAGAGAGATTGTGTATAAGCAATATTTGCTAACTTAATACTAGTTTTGCTTAAATTTAGTTTGCGCAAACTTTGTTAAGTACGCAATTACGTATACTTAATATGCTATTGCGAAGCAAATCTATCGCTTCGAGACATACTTTATATAACAAGTCTTTGTCTCTATTATTTCTTCAACTTTAAAAAAAGATTCTTTAATAATTTTCTTTGCTTTTCGAAAGATTAGACAAACAAAATTTGTTAATTAAGTTAAAAGAAAATCTTTAATAAACAATTAATAGAAAAGAAAGATATTATATATAACAACGTCTATATAACTAATTTCTCGAAATATAATATGAAGTTTATACAACAATTTTAAAAAAAATTTAAAAAAAAATTTAAGAAAACAACGAATTACAAATATATTAAGATTAATAAATATATAAATAATTTAATAATTAAGAGAAAAACTAATATTAAAGTTTTGTATAAATTAGAGTATATAGTACAAGACAGCAGGTATATTTAAACTATTGACAAATAAATATTAATTGTTTAAACGCATTAAAAGAGCAAAAACAAAAAGAGTTTTTTGCGAAAAAAAACTAAATACAAATATAAAGTATAAAAAGAAAAAAAATGTCTTAGTTAATATCTAAAGAATAAATTAAACTATAAACTATAAACTATTTTTTTTTCTTTATTTTTCTTTTTCTTTTAGACTAATTGCGTCGAGTCGAATTATTAAGTTCGAATCGAATACTTGATTCGAATCTTGACAATTTGTATCAATTCGATTTAAAAGTCTTGACAATTCGATTTCTAAAGTTAAAATTAACAATTTGAATCGATTTCTATACTTAAAATCGAAATTCGATTCGAAAAATTAATTCGAATTGTCAAGACTATTATTTTTAGTATAATTTATTATTTTTAGTAACAATTAATTGATAATTTAATAGAAATAGTTAATTTATTTAAATTAATTAATAAGTATATTAGATTGTTTTTATATTATATATTACTAATATGCATTATCTAGATAATAATTAAAAAAATCTAAATTTAAACTAAATTTATACTATTTTTAGTATTCTTAATATTCTTGACAATTCGATTCGATTTCTAATATTGAAATCGAGATTCGAGTCGAGTTAAATCGAATTAATTTCAATAATAGAATTTAAATTAAATTTCGAATCGATTTCTAATATTAAAATCGAAACTTAACTCAACAATTAGTTTATTTTCTTTGTTATTGTTTCTATTAGCAATAGTAAAAGCTTCAAGAATTAAAACAATTCGAAAGATAATAATTTAAATAATATATTCTTTAATACAAAAAAAAACACAAAGAATAATACAAAGAAATCGAAACTTGCAAATTTTATAATAGAAACAAACTTTTTTTCTAATAACAATACAATAATAATAGAAGATTTAAATAACAAAAATAATATTATTTATATATTAAGAATTTTCGTTTTGGAAGATAACAACAATTTTTTTATTATATTTTTTAGATTTTCTTTAAATAAATTTATATTATTAGAGTTTACAAAATTTGAAAAAACCAAGATTACAAAATAGTCTTAAAAATCTATTGCTTTTACAAATTTTGTAAATAACAAAAAAATATTAAAAAAATTTAAATAAATATATATAAGTATTGCAAATAATATTAATTTAAATATTTTGCAAAAAATATTTAGCAACTACTTTAAAAATTAAATACAATTAACAAAAAATCTATTAAGACAACAATCTTTAATTAAGAAGATAGAAAATATATTTTAAAAATATCTAAAAGAAATAAAGAAAATATATTAAAAAGAATAGACTGATCGCGTCGAGTTAAGTCATCGAGTTCGAGTCGAGTTCCTAGCTCGCCAAGACTCGATTTGGGTTAGAAATCTTGACCCAAGTATTTGGGTCGAGTCAAAGGGTAAATATGAAGTACTTAGCGTATAACTCGATTCGACTCGCCAAGACTCGAAAAATTTAGATTAATTTTAAAAAAGTGCATTAATCAACTTAATCAAGTTGATTAATTTAATTAATTTGTTTATAATATTATATAGTAATGCATTTAGATAATGCATTTGTACGTTATTTGTGCGTTATTATTTTTAAACTATTTTTAGTAATTTAAATAATGCGAATTTTTTTAAAAATAAAAAATCTTGACATTTTGACGTCATTTTCGATTGCTTGGCGAGTCGATCGAGTCGAGTCAAAAAATCGTTAACTCGAGATCGATTTCAAGTCGAGTCAAGAGATTGGTATCGAGTATCTAGGTTGAGCCAGAATGTTAATATCGAAACTCGACTCCACGATCAATCTAAAAAAGAAATAAAATAATAAAATAATTACTTTTAGAACTTGTTTTAATTGTATTACAAATTGTGTTTACTTTCTTTCTTTCGATATATTTATAAAGACATAAAAGTTATAAATAGAAATATAGCGTTATTATATAGAGATTGCAATTTGTTAATTTACTAAATACAATATATAATAATTAATTATCTTTTAAAGAATAAACGCGAGTATAAAAAACAAAAAAAATTAAAAAAAATTAAAAAACTAAGAAAAGAACAAAGAAAAAAATTAAGAAAAAAACTAAGTTATATAATATAAAGACGCATTAAATACAAAAAGAAGATATTTTTGCAAAAAATATCTTAATTTTTAAGAGAGAAACACTATTATAGAATTTTCTTCTTCGAATTTTGACAAATCTTATTTAAAAAGAAAAGTTATAACAAGATTTCTAGTTATTAGATCTTTATATATAATACTATTTCTTTTAAGAATCTTAAATATATATCTATTAAATATAATACGCAAATTGCAATATAAACAAATATAAATTATATTTATTTTGTTAATAACTTAAAATTTAATTTTTGAATAAAAATAATAATAAACTAACATTTAATTGCATTTGCGTTAATAATATCTTTAAAAGAAAATCGAAATTAACAAATTAATTTTAGATCGAAAAGTAATTATATTAATAATATCATTTACAATTACAATATTTTATTGTACTAATTAGATTGATCGTCGATTCGATATTTGATTTCAACTTTAGAATTGAATCGAATTGTTAAGAAATTAAATAAAATCGAATCGCTTAAAGAAGCTAGCTTACTACTATAGTAAGTTTAGCTTAGTCGAAAAGTTACTAGTTTAAGCAATTCGATTTCAAAAAAAATTCAAGAAATCGAATCTTGGCGTTTGCACGTAATATTTTCGATTTCTCGCGATTAGTCTAGTACTAATAGAGACTTTTTAATTGTTAAATATATATATATAAAGATAATCACTTCATACACATCATTTTACTTTGCTCACATATTACTCGTATTATACAAATAGACTAGTTGCGCTAACCCGGAAATGTCACGTGCAAATGTTAAGACTTGAGTCAAAAAAAATTCGAAGAATCGAATCGCTCAAAGTAGTTTAGTCGATTACTACAAGTAGTTTAGCGTAAAGCGCGCTAAACTACTTTGAGCGATTCGATTCCAAAAAATCGTCGCGACCCAGTCTTGGCGTCGGGTCGAATTAGAGGGGTAATATCATAATCTAGCTCGACGATTAGTCTATATACAAAATATATTAACTTTAATTCTCTAACTTAAATCTTAGTTTCTAATTATGTCTTCGACGATTCTTTCGAGAAACAATTGCGTTAAGCTTATCTCAATCTAACTCGTTTTTTAACGCGAAACTCTACTTTGTACTAGATTATAGCTCATTAAGGATGAAGGAAAATTTCTAGAACTATTGATCGCTTAAAAGATGCTATAGTGAGAGATAATATATGAGCAAAGTAAAGTAATGTGTGCGAAGTAACTATCTATATAAATATATAGTTATAAAAATTTAATACAATAATAATAAAAAATAACAAAAAAAAGAAAAAGAACAAATTCTTATTTAAAAGTTTAATTTAAGACTTTTCTTTATTTTTTAATAATTAAATAACAACAATATAATTTAAGACAATAAGTATTAAAAATTAATACTAAGAAACTTAATTAAAGCTATATATATATATAAATATAAAGAGAAAAATTTAATACTTTTATAATATAGAGCTTCTAAAATTGCTAAAATTTTATTAATTTATAAATATTTTAAAAGATTAAAAGATTGTATTGCAAAGCAAAATTTTATTTATTTATTTTTTAAATATATATAATAATTAGTTAGAAGAATTATTGCTAAATAAAGATTTTTAATAAACTATAAATCGACTTTTATTTATATTTTAAAAATATTAAATATTTATAAAATTTAAGTTAAATTAAAGAAGTTTTCGACAACAATACAAGTTTCGAATATTTATTTATTTAAAAAAAACCTATATTTTGTTTATATAATCTAAATAGAAAAATATAATATATAATTAATATATATAAATTTTGTTATTGTACAATTAAAGTTTTCTTTAATTTTTAAATAAAGTTTTAAATTAATTTTGCAACTTTAACTTTTGTAATATTGTAATATTGTTTATTTTATTTTTATAAAAATTGTAAATCAATTCTATTAAATTGTTCGAACAAATAATAGTTAATTATATTATTTTGTAAACTTTTTTATAATTAGAGTAATAAAACTTTTGTCTTATATTTAATTTGTAGAATTTTTGAAAAGTTTTATTAATAAATTTCTATATAGTATTTTTGCTTCTAAATTTTTTTTCTTGCTTTAACATATCTTTTAATATATATATAGATAAGTATTGAATATTATTGTAGAATATTATTGTATCAAATTTCGAGATATTTAAGAAAATTGTTAAGAATGCAAGAAAAATAGAAAAGAAAGTAATTAAATTATTCTATCAATTTAAATAGTTAACAAGAATTAAAAAATTGTATAGAAGAAGACAAAGAGTAAATTCGAAGAACAATTTAATACAATTGCTTTATTCGATAATATTAATTGCAAAATAGTTAACAAGCAATTTAATTTTCTTTTTATTAAATTGCATTATACAACAAAGATATTTAAGAAAAAATTGATTTAGATCGAATTCGAATATTTAGTGTGATCGTTGGGTCGGGTCGAACACTTTTTTCTCAACTTGACCCATCCTCTTGGGCCCCGTAGGGTTGGACCAAGGTTAAGGCGTGAATCCGACCCTAGGGTCGGGTTTCGTCGAATTAATGTCAAGAACTCAAGCTAACTTCGTCGCGTTAACATTCGCTTATCTTATCTTATCTTATCTTATCTTATCTATGCGCTAACTCGATTAAGCTAGCGCAAGATTCAAGCTAGCCCAATTAGGCTAGCGCAGGATTCACGCTAGCCAAATACGATTAGCGCGTCACGTGACGTCACGTGATCGAGTGGGTTGAATTGGACGCTCGACGGACGCGCATTCTTCGCTCGTCACACCCTATTAGGCTAGGAAATTTGCCTGACTCTAGGGTCAAAATTAGGCGAGTTAACTCGATCCAGTTGAAACCCGACCCGACGATCACACTACGAATATTCTATACTCTATCGATTTAATATATAAATATTAAGAATTGTTAACAAGATATTAACTTAGAATTATGACAATAACAATAGAAAGAACAATAGTTGTATGTATACCTTAATTATTGTCGATCAATTAAGTTAATTAAGATATAATAGAAGAGATAGATATAAATAAGAAGTAACAAGAGAAGAGAAAAATCGATTAAATGCGATAATTATTAGAATGCGAAGTATATTACTCGATCGAATATAGCGCTGGCGAACTAGCAATCCTAGATCTCGCTAGCTCTCGCAAAATCAATTGTAACAATGTTACAATTAAGGTTGCGCAACCTCTCTAATGTCGTCGATCTCTAAATGTTTACCACGATCTCTTATGACTTGGGTAGTGGATGCTCGAGGACTATCTTATTCGAACATCGATCGCCACCTTACCACTAATGCAAGCTGCATCCGATTTTGATCTATTCTTAGGAGCGCTCTATGCCAGAGAGACATATCTATCCCACAAGATCACTGCTAGTTGATCAAAGTATGGCCCGGCTAGTGAGCACTCATGTGCATATACGCCAAAGCTCGAATCTGGTCTGGTAGAAGTCTTGGTATGCCCCGGTCATGCTCAATTCTACTTTGGAATCTCGATGAAGTCTTTCCTTTGTGAAGCTGTCCATTTGATTTTACTCGTGATGCTCGCCGCGTCCTGTATACGCTTAGCTTTATGGCGTTGTATTGTTCTGGCGTCTACAATTGACTGTTCATCCATGCGCTGTTGAAGGGAACCTGGCGCTACTAGAGTCCCGGAGGATGTGTTCGCGCTCGTGCCGTCAGACGTACTGAGAGGTGTGGTTGTAAAAACCGACCTGGACTGATTCGCATCTGGTGTACTGCTTTTGTGACGTAAAATTGACATTTTGTGTCGGATGACGGCTTTGAAGCCCCTTGAAGCGCTTCTTGGGTGCGCTTCTTGCTCTAAGGTGTTGGCGTTGTTTTGGTCTTCGTCCCCCTAAGCATGCTTGCGAGTTTTATCTGCAATCAGTCAGTCTAAAGAAGAAGTCTCGGATACTACCTCTACTGTAAGAGATTCGTTTTCCAGAGCATAGAAAAATTTACGTCGGTCGAGATCGATAAGACTGACGAAGATGATGTCTATCCTACGAGCGAGCCAGGCTATTTCGTAAATTTTCGTCCGCCTTGACACGCAGAGCTCTAACGGCGAATGGGGCTTTCTTATTGGAATGACTGGAAATGTGCTTACTTTAAGATCGATCGATAGATCCTACAAGGTCTTGATAGCCTTGGAATGTCTGTTGTAAAGATCCAAGCTCTTGTATTATAATCTTATAAAGCTCAGTATTTGGTACGCAGGCAATATGTGTCTCAAGAATAAGCTCAACTCGTGCTTGTTCCTCTCGGACTCTTTGTTAATTACTAGTGTGATCGTTGGGTCGGGTCGGACACTTTTTTCTCAACCCGACCCACCCTCTTGGGCCTCGTAGGGTTGGGCTAGGGTTAAGGCGCGAATCCGACCCTAGAGTTGGGTTTCGTCGAGTCAATGCCAAGAACCCTAGCTAACTTCGTCGCGTTAGCATTCGCTTATCTTATCTTATCTTATCTTATCTTATCTATGCGCTAACTCGATTGAGCTAGCGCAAGATTCAAATTAGCTTCATTAGGCTAGTGCAGGGTTCACGCTAATCACATATGGTTAGCGCGTCACGTGACGTCACGTGATTGGGTGAGTTGGATTGAACACTCGACGCGCATTCTTCGCTCGTCCCACCCTGTTGGGCTAGGAAATTTGCTTGACTCTAGGATTAGGATTGGGCGAGTTAACTCGATCGAGTTGAAACCCAACCCGACGATCACACTATTAATTACCCACATAACGTTGTTCAAAGTTGCCTTAGTAGTTAGATTCTATAAGAAAGATTATATTTAAATACGTCGCTTCGCAATTCTAATCTTCGATTAAAGTTAATAAATTCTTAATTCTAATATAAACTTTGAAGTCTTTTTTTTTTTAGAAACAAATACTTTATAAATTAGTTTAATATTAAATACAAAGTTTTATTTAGTTTTTGTCTACTAATTCTAATAGACAAAAAACGCGCTCAAATATAATCTTTCTATAGAATCTAAGAACAAAATTTTATTTTTTTGTCAAAATAAAGTAGATTAAAATTTAGAGTCTATTTTGTTAAAAGATTAACAAATATAACATTTTTAAAAATTAATTATAGCTCTTCTATTTTATAATATTTCTCTATAGATATTTGCAACTTAATTAAGATTTTCGATATATTATTATTAGATTACTATTAACGCAAGTATCTAATAAATAAAATAAAAAGTTGCAATTATAAAAAAAATATAAATATAAATTATTATTTGTTTGTTGTTTAATTATCTCGAATTACAAGCTATTTTAGAGAAATCTTAAATACAAAGAAAACGCATCAAATATTAAGAACAAATTCTTACAATATTAAAAAAGTATTGCGTATCATTATAGTAAAAACAATCTTAAATAACATTACTTACTCTTTATCGATCTCTCTTTTATATTTAAATTAGATTCTTTGTTCTTTAAATTCTTTTTTTTTTTAAATATTAAGTTTTTATGCAATACTTTTTAATCTTGTTTGCAAACTTAATAGACTTATTAATAAATACAATTATTTTTTCGACTAATTCGATAAATTCGATAGCAAACTTTGTTATACTTTTGATAGATTTTGTTATTTTATAAAAAGATATTTTAAAGATATTTATATACAAAATAAGTTTAGATTTTTTAACTATTAATTTGCAAATAAAAGTCTATTTTTTAATCTTAAATTGTTTCGAGAAATAGATTTTGTTAATAAAATAAATATACAAGAAATATTTTTAAATTGAAACCCTTAACTTTGCAAAGCAATAAAGTATTTTAATATTAAAAATAAAGATTTTTTTTAATCGAATTTTAGAATACAATTGTCAAGATTTACAATATCATTATCGAAGAATTGCTTTGCTATTAGTGTGATCGTCGAGTCGAATTTCAACCCAATTGGGTTAACTCGCTCAACCTTGATTCTAGAGTCAAGCAAATTTTCTAGCTTAACAGGATGGGACGAGCGAAGAATGCGCGTCGAGTGTTTAACTCGACCTACTCAATTACGTGATGTCACGAGACGCGCTAACTTGATTGGACTAGCGCAAGGTCCACGCTAATCGCATATAGTTAGCGTGAACTTTTGCGCTAGTTTAATTGAGCTAGCGCGTAAATAAGATAAGATAAGATAAGCGAATACTAATGCGACGAAGTTAGCTTGAGTTCTTGGCATTGACTCAACGAAACTCGACTCTAAGGTCAAGTTCGCGCCTTGACCCTAGTTCAACCCTACGAGGCCCAAGAGGGTGAGTCGAGTTGAGAAAAAAGTGTTCGACTCGACCCAACGATCACACTATTTGCTATATTGGCAATTCGGGAAAGCGATTTCTATAACACAATGGCTCTATTGAGTTGACATCGACCCAAGAGAGTCTTGTAACATCTCGCGCTAGTCTATTAGAGTAGTTTAAATTTTTTATTAAAATTTAGATTGTTTTGTAATTTATTCGAAATTTTTAGCCTAATCGGGTTAGCATTACGTATAGAATTAATATTTGAAAACAACTTTTTTTAGAATCTTTTTCGTTTTCAAATATTAATTCTTTACGTAACACTAACTCGATTGGGCTAAAAATTTCAGATAAATTACAAAATAATCTAAATTTTAATAAAGAATTTAAATTACTCTAATAGACTAGCGCGAGATGTTACAAGACTCTCTTGAGTCGATGTTGACTTAGTGAAGCCATCGTGCTATAGGGGTCGCTTCCCCGAATTGTCGATGTAAATTTCTTAGCAATACGTAACAAATATATAAATTTTTGTTTTGTTAAACTTAATTAAATATATTTTATAAAATTAACTAATTTTTATATTAGAATAAGCAATTAGAAATATACGTTTATTATTTAAACAAATATCGAAATTAAGTATTTTCGAATTTAAAAAAATTTATATATTATTAATATATTTGTTAACTATTAGTATATAATTCTTGTATTATTTAAATATTAACAAATTAATATTCTCGATTTTTTCTACTTAATTGTTATTCTTTTAATTATATTGTACGTAGCTCTTTGTATTGTATTTTAATTTTAAAATATTAAAGAAATAAAATAACGCAAATACTTAATTCTTGCAAATAGAAAAAAAAATTAATAGATTATTGCTACTAAAGTTTTTGTTTTCTAATTTATCTTTTTTCTTAAAATTGTTCTAATAGTAGAAATATTAACAAAAAAATAAATAAAGATTGCAAAAAAAAAAGAAATATATAAATTTTTAAATTAAAATTGTTTTGTTTAATATTTTTAATAAATTTTTTCTTGCACTATTAAATATATTTTTATTCTTTTTTATTTTCTTAATTGTTTTTTACAATATATTTTTAAATTTTTGAATTTTTCTTATAGATAGAAAACTCAATTTAAGAGTTTGTATTAATTTATCTAATTTTTTTATTGTTAAAATAGTCGATAATAGAGCAATATTTATATTCGATATCTCGAATCAAAAATTTAATAAAATATTAACTTTTTTTAAGAAATTCTATTAGCAATATTTTAGTTTGCAAAGTTAACTAAAATATCTTATAAATAAAAATAGAAACAAATATATTGCTAAATAGCAATTGTATTGCAATTAAAAAATTCTTAATTATTAACAAATTACTTTTCTAAAAATATTTAAAAACATTTAAATATTTGTTATATAAATAAAAAAACTAATTTATCCTTTAAATAGTTTTTTAAAAAAGCAAAAAATAAATTTGCAAAGAGAAATTAATTAAGAGTTGCAAACTTTGTCATTAATATAAGAATATTAATATTGTACAATATAAATAAATTTGCGCAAGCAAAAGATAAAAAAATAGAAAAACAAGCAATAATTAAAGAAATCTTAATAGACAAAAGATTTAATAGATTTTAGTTGCTAATTAAACAATTAAAAATACGCAATATATTTTTAATATTTCGAAGATTCTTACTATTTGAACAATAAACTTATTTTTGTTTGCACAATTAATCGAGTTATATATAGTTTTTTTACAAATATTAATACTTATCTTACTTAATTTCTTGTTGCAATTATAATTGTAACTAACTATAAATAACTTTTTAATATATTTCTCTTCTTTTTCTCTACTTAATATAAGTTCTCTCTTGTTGTTATTTTTTGCTTTGATTTTTTATTGTTGCAATTCGCGTTTCTTTTATTGAGTTTTGTTAATAGATAGTCGATTTTTGTTATTATTTAATTGCAAGTTATCTATTAAAAGTTAATTTTTTTTATTACAAATTATTAAGAATCGAAGTAGTCTAATTTTTAAAACATAAAGCAAATAAATAGTTTGCTAAAACAATAGCATTAAACTCTATTCAACTATTTTTAAAATCTAATTTGCTTTATTCAAAAAAACAAAATTTTCGAAAAAAAAAATAGAAACTTTCTCGACTTTGTCTATAATATAATAATTAATAATAAAGAAATGTTATAAATGCTAGAAATTTGCAAGAATTAATTTATAAGTTGCTACAATTAAAAATAAACTATTAATAATTTTTGCAAAAAGCTTAATTTATTAATTAAAAATTGATTGTTTAATTAGTTTTAAAAGTCTATTGGAAATCTTAATTAAAATTCTTTTATAAAATTTAAAAATACAAAAAAGAAAATAAAAATTGCTGCTTCTTGTTAGCAAAAAATTATTGCTACTATTATTTGCTAAAATTTAAAAATAACAAAAATTAAAAATACAATTAATTAGCAACTTGTTATACTCTTTACTCTTTTTTATCTTTTGTACTTAAAATTGTAATTTAGTTTTTAAATTATATTTGCGCTTTATTTGTAACAAAATAGCGCAAAACAAAGAATAATAGATTTGCTATATTTGTTTAACTTAATAATATTATATAAAATAATACAAAATTAATTAAACAAATTAATTAATTTTACAAAAATACGTCTTATTGTAATAGAAAAGCTTTCTACAACAATTATAACTTATAATAATCTCAAGTTTTAAAAGAATTAACAAAATTAAAAAATTAAAAAAACTTAGAAATTTAAATTAATTATATTTGTTATAATAATTTAATTCTATAGTTCTAATATTGTATCTCTTTATTAAAATAATATAGATTTCGAAAAAATATTTATTATTAATTATATCTATTGCTCTAACTTTAATCGACAAACATCTTAACGTTAAAATACAATATATATATATTTTTTATGCAATATTAAATTTAACAAGATTTAAATCTTTTATATAGAGAACGTTATTTACAAACTCTTCAAACTATTGATATATATTAATATAAACTTTTCTTAAATTATATTTATGCTTAAATTTTATATATTAAAGTTGTATAAAATAAAATTACATTCTATAATATTAATCTAGAAAAATAAAAGTACAACAATTAACAATATTCTAATTATAGAAGATTTTTATTTTAAATAGATAGAAATTAGTTTAAACAATTTTGTTTACAATAAATATCTTTGTCTTATTATAAACAATCTTAAGATATATAAACAAATAGAAAAAACATTTTAATTGCAAAACAATATCTTTTAAATTTTGTTTAACAAATTTTATTAAATTCTATTATTTATCGAATTCTAATATTTCAAAATTTAATATACTTTAACTTATATATATAATATATATAAAAAGAATCTTCTATATAGATAAAATCTTTTTGCAATATATAATAAATAGATAGAAATATTAATATATTGTTTGTCTTAATAACTTTTAAACTATTAAAAGACTAATTTTTTAGAGCTATATTATATATATTATTAATACTTAAATTAAATATATATCTTGTTTGTTACAAAATTAATTTTTCGATAAAATAAAAAAAACAGTTTTTTAACTTAAAATGCAATTTTGCAACAAAAATAATTTGTAAATAACTATATTATATTAAATTAATTAAAATCTTTATACAAAATTCTTTGCAAATTTTCTATTTTATTAATTTTTAATTTTTAATTATTAATTAGAAATTTTGTAATTATCAAATTTTTTGTACTTATATTAAAATATATTTAATATTTAAATATATTATTAAAATAATTAACATCAAATTGTTTTATTATATATTATGCAAAATTACTATTATATTTTAAGTAAAAAGAGTCGAAATATTTAACTACATAAAGATTTTGTTGTATATAATATATATAATAAATTCTTTTGTTGCTACTAAAAAATTGCAAAATACTATTTTATTTAATAATTTAATTAATTTTTAAAATAAACATAATATCAATTTTAAGATTAATTAATTACTAAAATTGTTAAATCTAAATTTGAATTTTTTTTAATAAAAATAATTTTAGTTCTTATCTATTAGCAATTAATTGCTTAAGAATTGAATATTAAATAGTTCTTACTTAATATATTTATAATTAATATTTAAATCTATTTTTAACTCGATTAATACTAATTATTATCTCGAAAAAAATACAAAAAATATATAAAATTTAATTAAAATACTATCGATTAAATTACTAATATTAAGTACAAAAGAAAAATATACTAAGAATATTACTATTCATTTTTAAATAAAAAATTTGAAAAAATTTGAAATTTTTTTAATAATAATAAGATAAAATACAATTTATATTATAGATTTTTTGTTTTATATTTGTTCTCGTAATTAATAATATTGTTGTTTTTTCTTTCATTTTACAACTTATAAAGATTAACTTTTTGCGTAAAATTTAAAATGTTAACAAAATTATATAACGTATCGTCTAATTTTTTTGTTTTTGAATAGTATTTTGCAAGCTTTATTAAAACTTTATTGCAAATCTTGATTACAATGTTTGTTAAAAAAATAAATATTAATTTTTATTATCTTTTCTAGATATTGAAAATAATTAAATATGGCATTAAATATTCGAAATTTTAAATAAATACTTGTATTAATTGTTTGCGAAATTATAAGAATACATTTGTAAAAAGAATTTAACATATTGTTAATAAACAAAACTAAGTTTTACTCGTTTTTGTCAAATTTCATTTATTAAATCTTTAAATCTTAAAAATATTTCTTTACTTAAAGATTAATGTAATCGCGTAATTAATATGCTTAACAAAGCATAAAATAAATAAAATTTTAATAAATATAAATATCTTGTACTAGTTTTTGTAACTTTTTATTAATTTTCTTTTAAAAGACTTTAAATCGAAGCAAACATTAAGTTAAGTCGTTAATAACAATTATAAAAGCGCAAATTTAATAAAATTAATACATGCATTATCTCTTTGCATTATTACAAATTTAAATTTTTTTTAATTACACTAAACAAGCTTGTGCTTTTTACAATATCTTGAAGTTGTTTATTTTCTAATTGCACAACAATATTGTTATTCGTTGTTTTTAATTTTATAATTGAAATAAAATCTTAAGTTACAAGATTAATAATATAAGTTAAATAAGACACAAAGTTTTATTGTTTATTTTATTAAAACTCTTGTTAATTTAAAATCTTTTCGAGTTTGTTCTTAAGTGTGTCGTTATTACTTGCGTTATTAATAATAATCTTAAGAAATTTATCTTTAATCTTGAAAAACTTCAAAATCTTTATAAGTTTTAACATTAATTAACAGTTTATGTGCTCAATATTAAGAGAAATAAATTTAATAAAATGTTTGCGAAATTGAAATACAATATTTACTTAATATATTAATACTCTTAAATAAATAATTCTTTGGAAACTAAATTATGCATTTAAAGCAATAAAGACACGTTAAATATTCTTGAATTTTTTCTTGAATTTTTTACGAATTTAATTATATTTTAAGAGAATTATTTTAAATTATTTTGTGCAATTTAAAAGCATCAAATTTAAGCAAAATATTTTTAATAATTTTCGAAAATTAAGATTGTTAATAATTTAAAAAGACAAATTCAAATTTACGAAAGTCTTGCATAGCTAATCTTCTTAATTATCTTAAATAAAAAATAACAACAAATCGATATAACTTTTTTTTAAAAAATTGTTAATTTTGCAATATTTATATGCATTATTAATCGTAATTTACGCGATTAAAAATTAGATCAATTATAATTTGTAATCGAAATCGTTTTCATTTTAGATAAAAAAAGAATAGAAGATGTTTCTTTATATTTGATGTGCTTAAATAATTGTAAGCAACAAAATAATTCAAAATTTTATAATAACTTTTGCACATAATTTTTGAAATATTATTTACAATTGAAGTTATTTAAACATATTTATTTTAAAACTCGAATTGTACTTTTATATTAATCTTTTTTGTTTAATGTAAATTAACAAGTTTCGATTAAGTTTTATTTAAAATATTGTCGTTAATAGTTGTTTGTAATTATGATGCTTAAAATTAAGTATTAATATTTAAATTTTATTTAACATATTTGTTTTTCTCTTTTAAAACAAGTAGTAAATAATTAATAAATATCTTGTTTATTATTTCGCAAAGAATTTTTTTTTTTACTATTAAAAGCAAAAGTAAGAAAATCTTAATTAAATTGACTCGCGAATTAATTACGATGTAAGCTACTAAATAACGAGTCGCAAGAAATAGATTCGCTAGAATTGTTTTCGTTTGAAAACGATAATTGATTTAAAGCTTTTAAAGAATTTAACATTTTGCAAACAAAAATACAAATATAATATAATAATATTTTTAATAATTCGAAAAAGTAACTTAAGAATAAAAAAATAATGTAAAAGAGTAATGTAAGTAGCAATTAATTTAAGCAAGTTGTTTCAAGATAATATAAGCAAGCGTAACTTTTGTGTTAAAGCATACTACTTAACACTTTATCGAAATATTCAAAATTATAATAACGTATATTTAAAAATAGAAAATCTTGACATAATAACGTTATTTTCGATTTCTTGACAATTCGATTTAATTTTTAATATTAAAATCGAAAATTAAATCGAATTTCGAGTCGATTTCTAATATTGAAATCGTCAAGTCGAATCAATTTCTAAAGTTGAAATCGAAATTCGATCTAACGATTAGTTTATTGATGTCTCGATTTGACTAATCGATTTGCGAATTTTGTCTAGAATCAAGCTTTTCAAAAGATAATTACGTAAAACAATTAATTTTCGTTCGAACAAAATGTATAACAAATTATAAAACAATTTCTTTTTAGAAAGCAAATCGATCTCATAATTTTTCTCTTCGTATTCAAGAAAAATAAATACATTTTTTAAATCGAAGACATTGTTGTAATTTTATATGTTCTTAAGTATAACGCGCATTATTGACGTTTTATTGACGTCAGGATTGCAACAAATTAAAACAAATATCAAAATTTATTTTTCGAGTTTTAGAAAATTCTTTGAGAACTTAACAACAATAATATTCTTCGTAATTTAATAGCGTCAAATTAGCGTATATTAGTTAACTTAAAAGTTAGCTTTTATTATTTAAAAAAGATTAACAATAATGTCGTATACAATTTTATTAAATGCATAGAAAACTTGTTTCGATGTATATTCTTATCTTTTATCGTCGCGAATCTTGATTTTTGGGACGTAAAATCTCACAAATTAAGTCTTCTAAATTGTAAAAGATTTTACTTTAATTGCGAGTCGTTTAATCTTCTTTAAATATTATATCTTCGTAAGACGTTTATTAATGCAATTAATATAAATGTTTTTATCGAAAAGATCTCTTCGTTTGTGTTACTTTTTGTTGTCAAATATTGATAACTTTATAAAAAGAGTTTTTGTCTTGTATTTTTAACTCGCAATCGCGACTACAATTCTTGCAAATTTATTTAGTTTTTCAAATTATCGAAAATCTCTTCAATAAAAAGACGTAACAATAATGCTTTCGAAATTTTTGTTTTGAAATTCTTTCAAAAATTGTTAATTGCATTAATTTACAAGTGATCTTTGACAAATTTAGAATATTTTCTCTAGATATATTTTTTCTTGTTTCAATTATAACAAATGCGTTTTTTTTACGCATTCGAACTAACTTTGTCAAAGTTATGCAAAAAAAGTCTTGTCGTACTTTTTTAACAATTTTTTGTCATTAAGACGTTGCAAATCTTAATTGTTAATATAGTTTTTTTTAATTTATAATTATACAAACTTTCTTTAAAGTTATTGCGTAATTTTAAAAATAATTTTCAATTTAAGATTTTGTTTTTAATATTAAATCAAAAGAGTAAAGCGCTTTTTATGCGCTATATTAACGCAATAAGAACGTCTCTTATGTCGAGAATTTAAATTACGTTGTTAATTTTTTTACGAAGATCTTTTCTTAAATAATGTAAGAAATAATTATGTTGTTAACGTTTAATATATTCGTTAAAATTTTTTTTTAATGTTTCAATGTAAATTACGAAATTGTTGACGCTTTGAAATTAATTTTGCTTAATTTTCTTGTACTTGCGAAAGAAGACAAGACGATAATTTTTCGAATTTTTTAATAAAATTAATTAAATATTGTGCGAATTATTCTTAATTTTATTTTTTTATCTTGTTTGTTTGTTTGTTCTTATAGTTTTCTTATTACGTTATTAATGTGTCGTAAAGATATTGTTAAGTTTAACGAATTTTTGAGTTCTTTGTCGAAAATCAATTTTTATTGATTTCGAAGAAATTTCTTGCATTTCGAATTTAATTCTTTTATTCTTTGAAATTCTTTTCGTAATAAAGATTTAATTAAGTCGATCTTATAAAATGATTAAAGCGCTATCTTTTTAATGTTGATTCGTTAATTTTGTTATCGAAGTAATCTTCGCATAAACGACGCGAACTTATCGTTTTAATTTTGTTTTTACGAAGCAATTTTAAAAAAAAGTTTGTTTCTTATTTGAGCGATGCGAAACTCTTACTTTGTCTAAAGTTTATATCTTTTTATTTTCTTTTTAATTAGAAGTTTTTTATAATTAATGTTTTTATCGAACTACGACAACTTTGTAACGTTGTTATTTTGCAAAACTTTTTCTTGTAATATAATGTAAATTTTCGTGATATTGTTGAAGATAAGTTGATTATTCGCAATTTCGTCGCTCTAAAGACGCTAAGACGTCGTTTGTTTCTTGTTTGTCTTCAAATTTCGTCTTGTATTACATATCGAATTAATTATTTTGTCGAACAATCGCTTATAAAGATTAAGACGAATTAATATTGTAAAATTATGTACAAATATATAACAAGATGTTGTTACATCGACGCACTAAAGATAAGATTACAAAATATATAGAATTGCAATTTAAAGAAACATTAATTCGTGAGAATTTTAAGAGAAAATTCTTAGAGAGAAAACTTTGCACGATGTTAAATTGTTATTACGATAACTTAACACTAATAACGTGTTCGTTAATTATTAAGAGCTAACATTACAATATTGTTCTTCTATACTTTTATTATTATTAAGCATATATTTTTATAAATATAAATATTGTAAATGTTGCATTTGACAAAGATTGTCGACACTATCTCGACGCATAATTAATTTACGTTGATTTAAAATTGTTTTTATGTGTAATTACTTTACAATATATTGGAATCTTTATTCTATACAAAGTTCAAAGACTTTCTTGAATAAATAGATAGTTGTACGTCTATTTAACAATAAATAATAGACTTCTATTGTGTTGCATTATTGTCGCAAAACTTGTCGCATTAATTATTTAACAATTTATAGACTTTGTAGCAATTCTATAATTATTCTTCGCAATATTAATTGTTTTACAATTGATTATTGTAACAAGATTAAAAGATAAACAATCTCTCTTAACAATTCTTAATTAACGATAGCAAATCCTAGATTTATTTGATTGACGTTATTTGTATTTGATAAATTCTAACTTTAGTTCTAGATGTATATAGATTTGCTATAACAAAAGTTGCAATTTTTTGTTACTAATATTTAAACTTTGTGCGAGATCAAGATTAGAGCTAATAAATCTTACATTATTTTCGAGAATCTAAAAATTTAAGTCAAGTTTTGCGAGAGACAATCTTGACATTTCTTAACATTGCGTTCGTGAATGTGTTTATTTTATATAATAATTATAATTTGTTTACGTAAGATGTGCACACGTTCTCTTGATTTATTAGATTTGTCTTAAAAGTAAAGTTTGTTTAAATCGACAAAATCTAATGTTTAAAGCGAAAAACGTAATAGTTTGACGCAATTATGTAACTAGCGAGCAATTGCAAACGTTTGTGCGCATTGCGAACATTAAAACTTTACGCGTCAAGACATAATTTAATTCAATTAAGATTTCGCAATTTTGTCGAACATAAAGAAAACAAAACGAGCTCTTCGAACAAGTTTTGTTTCGACAATATTAATTTGAGTACGTAGGATAGTTAGATTCGTAAGATCTGCAAAATCTTAAGAGAATCTTGATCTATTAAGCTCGATCTATCTCTCGAAACGCGAATCGATTGAGTCTAAAGATTATAAGTTCTATATTGAAGAAGAGCTTAACAACAATAATTAAGGGAAGAGATATGTTAAAGATCTTAGAGACGAAAATTAGATAGATTTGAGATGTTTAACAAAGTTAGATTTTAAGTCTTCGAAAAGATATGTTTCAAATTTATTCCTAAATTTAATCTTTAAGAATTTCGCGAAGATAAAACTCGTCTAGACATTAAAAAGAACGCGTTTTCTTCAATTTCTTATTACTCTTATGTTTTTGTTATAAGAACATAACTTTTTTTCGAAAATAATAGCAGATTGTTACGATATTCTCTTTGAGATAGATAGATTAGTCTGCATCGAATTAGAGTCTTAATAGACATATCTTGATAGACGCACATATTTTGTCTTCGATCACATAGATTGCTTCTTAATTTAACTATTACTACTAGAATTACTACTTACTATCTATTTTCTTACAATATAGCAAACTTATAATTCTTGTAAAGATATTTATATAAAATTTAATAATAATAGATTGTTTGCAAATACACTTATAGTAAATACAAATCTTTTAAAAACCAAAAATAATAATAAACTTATATAGATTATAGAAAATAAGTATATAACAAAAATCTTGAAATATATAAATTCTGCTTTTCTTAAGATTATTATTGTAATTAATATATTAATTATACAAGAAAAGCTTTAACTAATTTTTTGTTATTTTACAAATATTAGTTAAGATTAGCTAATAATTTGTAAAGCAAATAAAGCACTTATTAATAAAAACGTAAAGTTTCTACTTAATTTCATAGTAAGCGCTCTTTAATTGCAAAATATAGATATTATTAAAGTGCAAAAATTAATTAATATAGTATTTTGTTTACTTAATACGTAAGAATTAAATATAATCTTCAATATATATACAAATATATATATTAATATTAAAATATATATAATAGATAGACTGGTCGCGCTGACCCGGAAATGTCACGTGCAAATGCCAAGACTTAGGTCAAAAAAAATTCGAGGAATCGAATCGCTTAAAGTAGTTTAGTCGATTACTATAAGTAGTTTAGCGCGAAGAGCGCTAAACTACTTTGAGCGATTCGATTCCAAAAAATCGTCGCGACCCAGTCTTGGCGCCGGGTCGAGCCAGAGGGGTAATATCATAACTCGGCTCGACGATTAGTCTAATAATAGAATATATTGTAGTCTTTCTTTAATAAAGATAGAATTTCTATTAAACAAAGAGTCTTCTATTGCTTTAAAGACTTATTAGAGAGCTTATATATAGAAAACAGCTTTTTGCAATTAATAATAATATTGTTGTTTTATTACTATACTTATAAGATATAATTAATACAATATACAAAGTTAGAAAAAATATAGCAAAAACTAAATATTAATATCTTGTTATTATCGAATAATATAATCTTAAAATACAATAAATCAAGATAATTATATAGTTGTTTTAAGACTTGTATAGACTAGTTGCGTCGAGTTAAGCTATTAAGTTCTAGTTAGATTCTCGACTTATTAAGACTTGATTTAAGTTAGAATTTTAATATTAAAAAGTTAATTTAAGTTACAATATTAATATTAAATATTCGAGTTAAGTTACAATATTAATATCGAGTATTAACTTAAATTTCCAACTTAACTTATCAAGATATTAGATTTTTCTATAAATTATTTATTTATTTAATTTATTTGTTTAATTTTGATTTATTTATCTAAAATATAATAAATATTATATAGTAATATATTAAAGTAATGCGAATAATTAAAACAAGATGAAAATAAATGTTTATTTTATTTCTATTTTTAGATTTGAACTTTTCGAATTAAAAATAGAAAATCTTAGTATTTTGATATTATTTTCGATTGCTTAACAATTGACTAACTGCGAAAATCCGAATTCATTACGTAACTTGATTTTATAACGTTAGATTCAAGTTCTTAAAAATTAAGCGAAAGAATTCGTTCTAAGCGAGCTAATCAAGTAGCTTGATTTATCAATCTTGACAATTCGATTTTAAGCTAAAATTTCGAGTCGAGTTTCGATTCCAACTTTTGGAATCAAAATTCGATTCGACGATTAATCTACTTAACAAGTTGAGTCGAGAACTCGAATCGAATTGTAACTTGTAGTGTAATCTTCGAACAACTTAATTGCTAAAATTTCGAGTTTGATCCAATTCTTACTTAATTAATAGCGTCGCGTAGACTAGTCCGAATCGAGTAATTATTTTTTTCCTAGAAAGCTTACGTGATTCTCGATTTAGATTCGATTTTTAATCAAGATTAGATAAGAATCTAGTGCGTCGACAATGTTCTAACACTTTTTCTCTTTTTCTATTTTTAGTAATTGATAGACTAACTGTAGATTCGATTTTCGATTTCAACTTCTAAAATCGACTTGAATTAACAATTTAACTTTAGAAATTAAATCGAAAATCGATTTAGTTTTAACTATTTTAAAATGAAATGGAATCAAATTGTCAAGAACATTATAAATACTAAAAATAATATAAATTAAGTTTAAATTTAGATTTTTTTATTAATTACTAGATAATACTTAGTAGTAATTTATTTATAAAAAGAAAGTTCTAATATGTTTATTAATTAATTTAAATAAATTAGCTATTTCTATTAAATTTTAATTAACTATTACTAAAAATAATTAAAATATTACTAAAAATAATAAAATTTTCTAATAACAATAGTCTTAACAATTTGATTCGATTTTTCGATTCGATTTTCGATTTCAAGTTTAAAATTGAATCGAATTGTCGATTTCAACTTTCGATTTAATTCAAATCGAACTATTAAGATTCGATTCAATTTCTTAAATCGAACTCGATTTCTCGAATCAACGCAATTAGTCTAGTAACTGAGTTGTTCGAGAATTAAACTAGTAACTCGAGATTGATATTAAGTTAAGTTATAATATTAATATCAAGTATTTGAGTTGAGTTACAATATTAATATTAAGTATTCGAGTTAAATTAGAATGTTAATATCGAAACCTAGTCCAACAACTAGTCTAGACTTGTAATTTTTTTTATACTTGATTTATTATTCTAAGAGATCTATGCAAGCTCTATACTATTAATATTAGCGTTGCATTAACGGAACATTAATATAATATTTACTTTGTCTTGTTAATTGCTTTTTATCAATTGTTTATTATACTAAGAAATTTTTTTATTTGAGAACTCTATAAGTTTAAGATCTTGCTCTCTCTCTTATTTTTATGCTTTAAGAAGCGAATCAAAGCAAGAATTGATAAACTTATAATCGAGAAATTTGCAATATATTGACATTATTAGCAAGAACAAAACGACAAGCTTAACTATAAATAACTGCGAACAATATTTTACTTCTTAAGTTAACAAGTTATTGGCATAAACTTAAGATATTATATATTATATATTTGTCTTTAATTCGATCGCAATTCTTATTTAATATTGTATTCTTATTATATTAAATTTATTATTAAATGAGATAACACAAGCTTTTACTATATTAATATATATATATTTAGATACTTGAAAATCAAATACAAGAGCGCAATTGTTTAAGATTTAATTTTGTTAAACAACAAGAGTAAACAAGCTTGCACGAAAATAATATTAAGTTTTTATCAAATAATTGAGAAATAATAAAAGAATGTTGTTGCGTATAAAGACAAATTCAAGAATGTAAATATTGCGTTTATTTATAGTTTAAAGAAACTATAAAAGTCAAAAAATACGCAAAAATATAACAACTTTGTAAAGATGCTTTTGAAGAGAAAGAATATGCTCGTTGTTAGATTTAAGATTTTGCGCAAATTGACGTCAAGTAATATTAATAAGATGGACTAATCGTCGAATCAAGTTTCGATTTTAACTTTAGAAATTAATTCGACTTGACGATTTCAACATTAGAAATCGATTTGAAATTAATTCGATTTGATTTAACTCGATTTTCGATTTTAATATTAGAAATTAAATCGAATCGTCAAAAAATCGAAAATAACGTCATTATGTCAAGATTTTCTATTTTTGAATATACGTTATTATAATTTTGAGTTTTTCGTTAGAGTATTAAATAGTATGCTTCGACACAAAAGCTACGTTTGCTTATATTATCTCAAAATAAATTGTTTAAACTAGTTATTACTTGCATTATTTTTTTGCATTATTTTTTTATTTTCGAATTACTTTTTCGAATTATTAAAGAATATTGTTATATTATATTTGTATTTTTGTTTGTAAAATGTCGAACTTTTTAAGAACTTTAAGTCGATTATTGTCTTTAAATAATAAAAAGTCTAGCAAATCTATTTCTTGGAACTTGTTATTTAATAATTGATATTTTAATTAATTCGCGAATCAATTTGATTAAGATTTTCTTACTTTTGCTTTTAATAATAGAAAAAAAATTCTTTGCGAAATAGCAAACAAGATATTTATCAATCGTTTATTACTTGTTTTAAGAAAAAGAAACGAATACATTAAATAAAATTCAAATACTAATATTTAGTTTTAAACATAATAATTACAAACAATTGTTAACGACAATATTTTAAACAAAACTTAATCAAAATTTGTCAATTTATGTTAAACAAAAAAGATTAATGTAAAAGCACAATTCGAATTTTAAAATAAATATGTTTAAATAACTTCAATTATAAATAATATTTTAAAAATTGTGTGCAAAAGTTGTTACAAAATTTCGAATTATTTTATTACTTATAGTTATTTAAGCATATTAAATATAGAAAAACATCTTTTATTCTTTTTTTGTTTAAAACGAAAACGATTTTAATTGCAAATCACAATTAATCTAGTCTTTAATTGCGTGAATTACGATAAATAATGCATATAAATAATGCAAAACTAACAATTTTTTAGAAAAACAATTATATCGATTTGTCGTTATTCTTTATTTAAGATAATTGAGAAAATTAATTATGCAAGACTTTCGTAAATTTGAATCTATTTTTTCGAATTATTAACAATCTTAACTTTCGAAAGTTATTAAAAATGCTTTAATTAAATTTGATGCTTTTGAATTACACAAAATTCTTTAAAATAATTCTTTCGAAATATAATCAAATTTGTGAAAAAATTAAGATAAATCTCAAGAATATTTAACGTGTCTTTATTGCTTTGAATGCATAATTTAGTTCTTAAAAAAGTTGTTTATTTAAGAATATTAATATATTAAATAAACATCGCATTTTAATTTCGCAAATATCTTATTAAATTTATTTCTTTTAATATCGAATATATAAATTGTTAATTAATATTAAAACTTATAAAGATTTTGAAGTTTTTCGAAATTAAAGACAAACTTCTTAAAATTGTTATCAATAACGCAAGTAATAATAACACACTTAAAAACAAACTTGAAAAGATCTTTAATTAACGAGAATTTTAATAAAATAAACAACAAAACTCTATGTTTTGTTTAACTTATATTATTAATCTTGTAACTTAAGATTTTATTTTAATTATAAAATTAAAAGCAGTAAATAACATTATTGTTATACAATTAAAAAATAAACAATTTCAAGATATTGCAAGAAGAATAAACTTATTTAATATATTTAAAAAAAAAATTAAATTTATAATAATGCAAATAGACTAATCGTCGGGCTAGATTATAATATTACTTCTTTAACTCGACCCGACGCCAAGATCGAGTCGCAACGATTTTTTGGAATCGAATCGCTCAAAGTAGTTTAGCGCACTTCGCGCTAAACTACTTATAGTAATCGACTAAACTACTTTAAGCGATTCGATTTCTCGAATTTTTTTTGACTCAAGTCTTGGCATTTGCACGTGACATTTCCGAGTTAGCGCGACTAGTCTAAATGCAAACAAATAATGCATCTATTAATTTTATTAAATTTGCGCTTTTACAATTGTTATTAACGACTTATTTTAACGTTTGCTTTAATTTAAAGTTTTTCAAGAAAAAATTAATAAAAAGTTACAAAAACTAATACAAAATATTTGTATTTGTTAAAGCTTTATTTATTTTATGCTTTGTCAAACATATTAATTACGCAATTACATTAATTTTTAAATAAAAAAATATTTTTAAAATTTAAAGATTTAACAAATTAAATTTAACAAAAACAAATAAAACTTAGTTTTGTTTGTTAATAACATGTTAAATTTTTTTTACAAATGCATTCTTATAGTTTCGCAAACAATTAAAACAAATATTTATTCAGAATTTCAAATATTCGATACAATGTTTAATTATTTTAAATATCTAAAAAAAAAAAAAATCAATGTTTATTTTTTGACAAATATTGTAATTAAGATTTGTAATAAAGTTTCGACAAAGCATACAAAATATTATTTAAGAACAAAAGAATTAAATAATACGTTATATAATTTCGTTAACATTTTAAATTTTACGCAAAAAATTAATTTTTATAAATTTTAAAATAAGAGAGAAAATAACAATACTATCAATTACAAAAACAAATATAAGACAAAATTTAAAAATTATTTTCGACGTTATTACAATTTGATTATTAATTTAAAAACAAAAGCGCAAAGAGCAAATATCGTTAAAAAAATAATGCAATATAATAATGCATATAATTTTTTATTAATGTTGATATAATTTATTATAATTATTATCAAATTCTTATTTCGACAATTTTAACAATCTCGTTCGATGCAAAATAAAAACGATCAATATTTTCGCTTCGATATTATAAAGAATAAATATTTAATTTAAGAATATTAAAGAAACAATGCATCGAATTTTTCAAGATTAACGCAAATAATTCGAGATATATTTTTATATTTAGTATTATTAATGAATATTGAACGAACTTTTAATCTTGGTCGAAAAGTATATTAATAAAATTCATCTTAAATAGATTTGCAAATTGTTAAGCAAATTATAATAATTAAGTACTTCAATCGTACTATAAATTTAAACACAAAAAAAATTGTTCCGCAATTATAAAATATATATTGTAAAAAAAAAACGATCAAGCAATAAATAAAGAAGAAATTTTTTTTATATTAAATTTCAAGATCGTTTTAAATTAGATTTATTAATAAATAAATTAACTTTTATAGAAGAGACATTTTTAATAATTACAAAAATAATTAAATATTATTAGTAATAATGCAAAGAAATAATGCATTTAATAACTTAAATTGCTAAAAGAAATTTATTAATAATAGAATTTCAAAAATTTGATTCTTAGCTAATGCAAAGAACATATTATAATCGCTTAAAAAAAAGAATATAATATTGTTATAAAATTTTTAACTAAAAAAATCAAACTGCTTTATTAAATACTTAATAAAATTCAAATTCTTTAATTAAATTATAATACGCTTAATGTAAATTGTCGCAAAATTCGAATTTATAATGCGTAAAATATTAATTATAATTCTATTATTATAATAATAATGCAAAGAGATAATGCATTTATTAAAAAAAAAACATATAAATGTCTTAATTACTTTTTAAAGTATTGCTAAAGTTAAATTTCAAATACAATGATGTTTTTTATAATTGAAATTGCTAATCTTATTATGCAAAATTTCGCAAATTAAACGCTAAAATAAAAGTCGAAATATAAGAAAGTCGATTAACTTTTAATATTTTTTGATTTTACGAAAAGCAACGATATTAAGCTTTTATTTTCGTGCTTATTATCGCAAAACATTAGTATATTAGCCGAAAATGCATTATTTGTTCGCATTATCTTAATTATATTAATATTTCTAATTTTTTTTCTTTAATATCTATTTTTTCTTAAGATTTTTTTTCGCTTGTACTTATCTTGTTACGATTAAATTGAAAAATTAATTTATCGCAAGAAGATTTTAAAATTAACTAACAAATTAACAAATTAAGTATGTTAATTTTAGACAAAACATTTCGCATTATTTGTATGCATTATTTATTTACTTTATGCAAGTTATTAAAGAAGATAATAAATTTAATAATATTCAAAAAAGATTTATATAAATGTAATCGAGATATTAGACTAGTCGCGCTAACCCGGAAATGTCACGTGCAAATTCCAAGACTCGGGTCAAAAAAAATTCGAAGAATCGAATCGCTCAAAGTAAGTAGTTTAGTCGATTACTATAAGTAGTTTAGTGCGCTTCGCACTAAACTACTTTGAGCGATTCGATTCCAAAAGATCGTCACGACCCAGTCTTGGCGCCGGGTCGAGCTAGAGGGATGATATCATAACCTGGCCCGACGATTAGTCTACGAAAGATGTTAAGTTTAAGATAAAATTCAAAAAAGTTATAGTAAAATAAGGAATAATTTTGATAATTTTTACTAGTGCAAACGCGTCGAAAAATCGCATGAAAAGAAAAACTTAAATTAGCAATTAACAATAAGAATATGTAATATAAATAATAAAGCAATTAAAAAAAATAAACTTGCGTAATATATTGACAAAATTAGATATATATTGATGTAAAAAAATAATAATCTTATGTTAACAAAAGTTCAAAGTAAATATTAGTAAATAAATATTAACTCTAATTTTAATATATATATTTTTTACTTCGTTTTAATAAAATTACTTGTTAACACATTATTCACAATTTTATTAATCTTTTCGAATTTTTTACTTTTTAAATTTTGTCGCATTTTACTAAATATCGTGAGAAACTTTTAAGTTACTATATAATTGCATTACTTTTATACATTGTTTGTGAAATAAACTAAGTATACGCAAAAATAATAAAAGCGCTATTAACAAATTTAAAAATTATTGCAAGTCGAAATTGTACAAAAAATTGTACAAAAAGCAAAGTAACAATCGAAAAGTTATTTTAATACAAATTAAGAAGTTTTGTAAAACGTTTATGTAAAAAAAAGTCGCAAAGTTAAATTTAAAATTATAAAAAATAATGTTAAAAAAAAGTTAAAAAGCATTAAATTAATAAAGAAATTTATAATAATGCATTTAAATAATGCAATCAAATATACAATGCTAATAACTTAATAACAAAATGCTTCGAAAATAAATTAAGACAAAAAATAAAAATAAAATTTGCAATTAAAAAAGTAAATCGATTTAAAATCGTCGAAAAAGCACAAAAATTGTGTGAAAATACAAATATAATAATAAAATTCTTTTTTGAGAAAATATGCATTATTTGAATGCATTATTTATGTTTTATATCTAAGTTAATTAATATTACAATTAAACGTTAACAATAAGCTTAACATTAATAAAAGTTTTTCAATTTATATAAAATCAATTGTAAAAATCATTTAATAACAAATTATTCATTATAATAACTTGAATAACTTAAAGAGAACTAATAATAATAATTTTATAAAATCGTTTAATATCTTTGTTAAAGAATTTGCATTCTTAAACAATGTAAAGAAGAAAAAGATTTTAAATTTTATTATTGTTAAAATAAAGAATTTCGATAATGTAATTAAAAAAAAAATTATAAGCAAAAGACTTAATACAAGATTTAAAATAATGTGAAAAAATTAAATTATAATTACTATGTAACAACGAATAATAATAGTAATAGCAAAAAAAATAATAAGAGCGAGAAAAATAAAAACAATAACAATAAAATTGATAAAAATAATAACGATAAAAATAACGACAAAATAAAAAATAATTCGAATTAAATTATTTAAAATAATAGTAAAGCGAACAAGATTATTAGTATTTCGAATTAATAATTTTACACACATAATTTAAAGAGTTTGCTATTATACATTACTATCACAATGCATTATTTTGTTGCATTATTATATTGCATTATTAAGTTATAATTGAACGATTTAAGTAAAGTGTAAAACTAAGATTTTAAATTTATTAAATGTAATTTATATTTAAACTAATATCTTAACGATTTAAGTTAATTTTTCGAGTAATGTATTTGACTATTTAAGAATTATGTTATTACTTTAGAATTATTAATTCTTTATATATTTTTAAATAAAGTGTGCTCAAATATTAAAATCTTAATAGCTCAATAATAAAGTAATTGCATTTCAATAATAATAACACAATATTTGTAAAAAAAAATTGATAAATATTATTGTACTCTTTTTAATTTTCTTGTAAACATTATGTTATTATTATCAAGAATAAAAAGATTAAGAGTTCAAATTCTTCTTAAAATACAATAATTTTTTTCTTTTTTTAATTCAAAAATAATAATAAGAAAAACAATAATAAAGATATAGATAAAAGTAATAATAAAAAAATCAAAAAAAACAAAAGTAATTTGAACAAAATTATGCAAAACAAGATTGTTAAACTCTTTAACAAGAAAAATTAAATCAATAATTTGATTCTAGCTATTTAGATAACTCGAATGCATTATTATAATGCATTATTAAATAATCTTATATCGAAAAATTATAAATTAAAACATGATTTTTTACTATTTATTTTAGAATTTCTTATAATTATTAAAGTCGATTTTTCGAATTAAGTTTCGATTTCAAGTATAGAAATTAATTTGAATTGTTAATTTCAATTTTAGAAATCGAATTGTTAAGACTTTCGAATCGAGTTAATACGAATGTTAAGATTCGAATCAAGTACTTGATTCGAACTTGATAACTTAATTCGACGCGATTAATCCATAATAGAGTTTAGCGTATACAATTAATTAGACAACAGCAAAGCTTGTTAACTCGATAATAACAATTATATTTTTATTTCTTTTACTTTGATTATGTAACTTAAATGTCTTTAATACATTTAAAATTAAAATTTAATGCAAGAGTAACATTAATTTTTACTTAATTTTATAAAAGTTGCATAATTACTAGTTACATTTTACGCATATCGAAAGAAAGAAATTCGAAATCTATTACTAGCACTTATTGTTAATAATTGCTTATCTTAACTAAGATAAAGATGCAACAAAGTTGATAAAACAAAATTGCGCAAATGCAATTTTGTTTATTCTAATTACTTCTTTTTGCTTCTTAAATTAAATAAATTGTTGTCAAAGTTAATCTTCTTTTTGTTATATTTCGCATTTAAGTCGAGTTTCTTTTCGTTATCTTTATCGATATTGTTTTCTAGCTTAAGTTTCTTCTTATCTAGTTTTTCTTTGTTATAATTGTTAATTTCTTTTTTATTTGTCTTGCTTTTAATTAATTAAATAGCGATCTTCTTTTATTTCTTTTTTATCTTAATTAAAGTTTGAATCGACTTTAGATTGTTTAATTTGCGAGCAAAAACGTCGCAAGATCGAATTTTAAAAATAAAAGAAAAATTCTTCTTAGCAACGTCAATAAAGCAAATAATTTAATTGCTTGCTTTCGATTTTTCTTCTCTAAATTTAAAGATAATAAGCGAGTTTCTTAGTTCAAATATATTTTTGTTTAGTTTTGTAATTTCTTTTATAGAATTGCAAAAGTAATCGATTAATATTTGAATAGCAATTTTAATCAATTTTCTTTATAGTAACTTGTTGTTGCTAATTATCTAATCTTTATATAAGAGATAAGCAAAGTATAAATTCTTGTTACACTTTTTTTTCTTATTAGACAATAAATGTCTTTAGCTTAGTTGTAATAATATTTTGCTTAATTCAAATAAATAATATAATTTTTGCAGCTTTTTTTGCTTATGCGATAAAAGTTTTTCGAGATATAATCGAACAAAATGCGTGTTACTTTTAAAAAGTTATTATTATTAAAATTAATAAAATATGCACTCTTTTGAATGTTAATAATTAACTATTTAAACGCAACGCTTACAAGATAATTGTTAAGACAAACTTTGATCTAAAATATATTAATTCTTTTTTAATTTTCAAAAGTATTAATTTTTGATTTTATAACAAATTAATAAGTTTTGAATATTTTAAACTTATGTTTCGATATCTTCTTTAACTTTTTATATAAGTTTAACTTTTTAATATTAAATATGCAATAAATCTTTCTATGTTATTTTTTCTTTAATTTAAAAGATTTACGATTATTGCTAATAATAATGTTGCGTTTGTTTTTCTTAATTTTCTTCCAAAAAAATACTTAATTTCTTATTAATCTTAACGTACTTTTTTCTCTTTGCGTTATTTGATTTTTTCGACAATTAATTTTGCGCAATTATTTCTTCTTTTTGCAATAAATTAGCGCATAAACTTGCAACTTCTCGACTTAGTTTATACAAGTCTTATCTTTATATTGTTATTATTATTCTTTATCGAAATCTTATTATTTACAATTTCTTTTTCTTTATTTATTTTGCTATTAATATTTGTATGCTTAGCTTCTTTCTTAATTATATTGTTCTAATTAATATATAAATCTTTGTTTGACAAGTTTATATAATAATATCTAATCTCTTAATCAACAATATTGTTAAAAATAATAAAGATATTGTTATGTATAATAATATTGTTTGTTATTCTTGCGCTAAAGACAACAAGATTGAAGAACAAAAAATAAGAAGCGAAAGCAAAAGCGAAAGAAGCAATTGAGTAAATAAAGAGAAAGATTGTGCTCAATTGTTGTTTATAAAATAAATTAATCTATAATTGAGTTTTACATATTCGAAAATTGTATTAATAAAATTTAAGTATCGCTTTGTTTGTTCGATAAATAAATTAATATTAATGCGTTTGTAAATCTTGCTTTATGCTCTTGTTACAACACATAAAAGTAGAAAGATAAACAATCTTATAAATTTAATTGTAATTTGAATTTATAGCAAATAAAGTTAAGAAAAACAATAATTTTAGTAAATTGAGCTTTATTCGACTCTTTATGTCGCGTAAAGTTAAAGAGTTGTCTATAAATATTTAGTCGAATTTGATTTTCTTATAATTTTAACTTAATCTTGAATAATTTTTTTTTAGCATTAGATAAAGATAGCACTTAATATGTTAAAATATTCGAATTCTTTCTCTTTTTAAATTTTGCGAAAATAATATTTATTTATCTAGTCTTACACGCTATAATTTATTATTATATAAGTGCGTTAAATTATAATACAATTAGACTTAAAATATTATATAATTGCTTTCTTGTTGCGAATCGTTAAATATTAGAAAAAAATGTTTCTTAAATTAATTGTTTTAATAGTTGTTAGCAATAACATTGCAATTAAATCTAATACATTCGACAAAATTGTTATTATGTAATTTGTTATTATAAATTGATTATCTTTTTTTGAAAACAGTTTTTGCAAGTTAATTTTATTTTTTTCTACCAATATTTTTCGATTATCTTAATTGTTTTTACGTTATATTAAACCCAAATTAAACGAATCACAATTTATATAAATTATCTTAATTTTAATCTTCGATTAATTTTGTTAAAATTAGCAACACAATTAGTAATCTAATAAGCGCTTAAATTCTATATAGCTTAACTTTATTGCTAATATAAATCTTTGAAGTTAATAAAATGCATATATTCTTAACGCATTAATTTTACGACGCAATTAAACTCTTGCAAAGACAATTTCGCGCTGCGCATATTTGTCTATAATACATCTTAATTATTATTATCTCTATATATATTCTTGATCGCATTAATCTTTATTTCTCTTATATTTATTAAAGGTTTAAATACAAATTCGAATTAAGATTTTTATTCGCGAAAGTCGAATTGCTATATTAATTGTCTAAATACAAGTATAAATCGAGATTTTTATTCGCACAAGTCAAGTTACTATGTTGATTATCTAAATATAAGTTTGAATTAAGATTTTTATTTGCGAAAGTCGAGTTATTATATTAATCGTTTAAATATAGATTTAAATTTAAATTTTTATTTGCGAAAGTCGAGTTGCTATATTTAGACTAATCGTCGAGCCAAATTATGATATTATTTCTTTGGTTCGACCCAACGTCAAGATTGGGTCGCAATGATTTTTTGAAATCGAATCGCTCAAATTAGTTTAACGCGCTTCGCGCTAAACTACTTATAGTAATCGACTAAACTACTTTAAGCGATTCGATTTCTCGAATTTTTTTGACCTAAGTCTTGGCATTTGCACGTAACATTTCCGGGTCAACGCGACTAGTCTAGCTATATTAATTGTTTAAACATAAGTAAATTTTAAAACAATTAGAATCGCAACTTATTCTTATTCTTTTCTTATTTATTAACAAGATATATTTGTTTTTTCTCGATTTGCAAGACGCATCAATATTAAACGTCTATAATTAATTTTACTTCGAATATATATATTATAAATATTTTTATCTTTTTTTTGATACATCTTCTTCTTGTTTTTTGTTGTTTATATATATAATTAAGTTAGAGCGCAAATGCGTTCTACAAGATAACTTTGTAAATTCTAAATAAACAAAAAGATCAAACATTTATAAAACGTTCGAATTGAATCTTTAAGATCTCTAGCATAATTTGTTGCGTTCAAATTAAATCTTTAAGATTCTTAATATAATTTATTGCGTTCGAATTAAATTTTCAAGATTTTTAACAAGAGAAACAAAATAAGAGAGAAAGATAATAAGACTTGTTTCGTCTTGCTATTTTATTCGATCGATATAAATCGAAAAAAAAACGTTGTTTAAACAAATTTCGAACATCGATTGCGATCGACAATATCAATAGATCAACAAAGTATTAGATAGAACTTGAAAAAAGATAACAAATGCAAAGCTAATAAATAATAATATATTTTTAAATTCGAAAACAATTGATTGCGAATTCTTGAACACACTTAAAAGATATTAAATAAAATTAGCATTTGCATTTTGATATTAAAATACATTAATAATATCTTATATTAACAATGTTATAATTAAAACTATATAGAGATTAATTGCAAAAAAAATCAAAACGCGTATTATATAAACGTTGTCTCTTCGATACAAAGCATCTTAATATTGCTTATTTTAAATTTTTGAAAAAGTTGCAAAAGCGATAATACAAGTCGAAATATATTTATTTATAGATATACTAACTTAATAATAATTAATCGTAAATATATATGTGCTATTAAAAGAACAAAGAGAATCTAAAAAAGAAATAAATTCTTTATTATAGCAAGCAACAAATTATTGTTATTTTTATATAATTAGAAAAAAGAATAAAAAGCAAATAGCAACGCAAAGCAAAAAGAGTTATAAAGACTCTTAAACATTTGACGCGAGCTTAGACGTTGTCTTACTTTTTTTAATAAATAATATACAAGGTTGCGTTGCATTTACTTAAACTTGTTGTTTCACAATAAAGATGTAAATTATATATTAAAACTTAATCTTTAAGATAAAAGAATTAAGAGCAAGTATTTTATAAAGATTTAACAATATCTTTACGCAATAACGTAACAATTTTTTCAATTATAATATTGTTACGCGATGTTATTCGAATTTCATAAGATATCTTTGAGATATCGAATTAAGCAAATTGTATTTGCAATAAATCTTATATTTAAAAGTAAACTTAAAAATTAAAATGCATTAATAGATTTAATTTGTAACTTTATACTTTGTAATTAATAGTTGCATTTAATAGAATTAAATAACGCTAACTTATCACTCTTGATTTTCTATAATTGACGAAGACTTTTAACAAAGAGTTAATAATAAAATGACGCATCGAAAGTCGCAAAATTGAGCGTAAAAAAAAGCGAAAAACTAATTCGATTATTTGACTTAAATATTTGACGAAAAAATTACGTCTAGCAAAGAAAAAAGTAAATTTTATAATAATTGTTATACAATAATCTAGATGCAAAATCGAAAATATTAAAGTTTAATCTAATTTGTTGCATTAATAACGTTATAAGCATTAATATAAATGCTCGCTTATAATTGAGTAAACAAAATAGTATTGCATAAAATTAATTTAGCTTATTTTCTTTTTTTGTTATCTCGTTAATTTAGAAATAAACACAATCTTTATTTAATAGATTCGAGAGCATGCAAATTCGAAGTATTTTTTGCTATATTAAAATTTTCGCATTATAATCTCTTTTTCTATTAAGTCTTTATTAATTATTAAGAAGTTAACATCAAATTTCGTTTTATTATTTCTTTTGCAAAATTTTAACAAATAAGATTATCTTTTTGACAATATTTATTTCGTTTGCTTATTATCTTTAGATATCTTAATTTTTCTCGCAAATGTTCGTCGATCTCGCAAAATCAAATTTAAGAAAGTAAAAAATATTACAAATCTAATATCAAGTTATAAGTTAATAGTTGCTAAGTATTTAACTTTGTTAAGACAATATTGCGATAAATTCGCAAAACAATATAACGAGTTTCTCGATTACGTCTATAAGAATTTAATTAAAAAGAAGAATTCTCTCTTTTAATAAATTTACGAAAGTTTATTATTACATCTTATTGTAATTAACTTTAAGTAATAAACAAATTGCAATTCGAACTAAACGTATTAATAAAGAATAAAATCTTTAAAAAATATTAGAAATTTTTAGAGATTATAGATTAGAAAACTTTAATCGACTTTAAAAAAGTTAAGAAAATAATAAATAAACATGCTTCTTATTAGTTAAAATTTATCGCTAGCATTAATTGCTTAAGACGCTAAAGCAATTGCGACAAAAACATATTTAGAGCTTAGCTCTTAACAATGTTAAAGCTATATTATCTATTTTATCTTAATAAATCGAATAATTTTTAATCGATTTTTCCTCTCTATCTTTACAATAATAACGTTCGTCGAAGAATTGTTAATTTGCTATACTTCGTTAATTTAATTATATCTTATTGCACAATTCAACGCTATATAAAAAAGTTGACAAATAAGATGAAAAAACCACTTAGATTAATAAGAAAACTTTCAATTATAATTTTAATATATAACAATTTCGATTATGCAAAAGATAAAAGAGATAAAAGAGTTAATAAAATAAGACAATTTAAGTTTATTACAATAACTCTTATATTTAAATCTCACAAACTTAACTTAATTTTGTTAAGAAAAAAGATATAAAATTCTTAATTTTATTCGCTTTCGATTCAACAACTTGTAATAAAAATAAAGAACGTTAAACTTAACATAAACGTAAATAATAATTGAATTAATTAGTATTGTTTGATTAATAAAGCAAATTTAATTGCAATATGCTATACAAGATCTCTTTATAAACTCAAAGTACAAGAAGATAAAAGATAAATTTTTTTAATCGACGTTTATGCTATTTATTCAATCGCTAAAATCTTATTAAATTAAATATTATTCTATAAAGTTGATTTTCAAGAATAAAAGTACAACGATTAATAATATTGATATTATTAACAATCTTTATTCTACGCAAATTGATTTTAAGAGCGACAACTTATAATTTAACAATATCATACAAATTTGCCCAAGTAATCTAAAGACTTATAAGAGAATAAAATTGATAATAGTCTTACAAAAATATACATTCGAACTCTTCTTCGATAGCTTTAACTAATTAATATTAATAATTAAGTTGTAATATCTTAACTTCAATATAATGCAATTAATTTATTATATTTACTTTAATAATGCGCATTTTAAAAACAAATTAAGTCTTCAATATATAATTGATAAACAATAGCGCAAACGCATTGTTTAATTTAACAATTTTTACAATATCGAAAGACTAATTTCACAAAGTTATAAATTTTGCACAATCGACATTATAATGCGTTTAATTTGTTAAAAGAAACACAACTTCAAGATTATTAACAATACTCTAACATAATTTAAATCTTATATTAAGAAACTTATTAAATTTTAAATAAAAATACTTTGACGTATAAAAGATCAGCTCTATAAATTATTATTTGCGCAATGAATTATCGCAATTTTATTAACTCTTAATTAAGAATTTCAAAATTATTAAAACTTTTGCAATTATATAAAGCTATATATAATACTTCGATATATTATTAAATATACAGATATTAAACTTTTAAAATATATTTTTTGAAAAATTGCAATTGTTTTTTAGACAAAGACAACAAACACGTCAAATTATGCTTAAGCATTATTGCACATATTTTATATAATTAATGTATTAACAATATCGAAAAAATTGCAAGATACAATATTAATTGATAATTTAGTAAATTTTCAAAATTAAAAAGATTTTAATTTTGAGATAAATTAATTGCTAAAGTTACTAAACTTAAATTTAAAAATATTTCAAAAAGAACGCTTAATATTTTTTTAAAATAACGACAAGTTGCTTAATAATTAAATATTTATAGACTTATATTTGTTAAGACTTAATTTATTTGTAAAGAAATTGTTTAAAGTTATTGAATTAAGCAAATATTTAAAAAAGAATAACTTAGAAAATATATAAAATATAACGTTGTATCTAGAAGAAACGTTATTAATTAAGAAGTTTATCGATTAATATTTCAAAAATTCTATTGTAAATTTTTATATAACAAATATTGCTAAATTAAGCAAGAACAACGCTAAATATAATTGTTGATATCAAATAAAGTTCTTTGTTACAATAAAAAATATAAACAATAATAAAATTTTAATAATTAAGTTTTTATTAAAAAGATTTTCGATAATTCAAAAAACTAAATAAATTCGCAAGAATTATAATTGCGATTGCGAGTTAAAAACACAAGACAAAGATTTTTTTGCAAAATTATTAATATTTGTCGATAAAAAGTAACATAAACAAAGAGATCTTCTTAATAAAAATATTTATATTAATTGCATTAACGAACATCTTGTAAAGATATAATATTTAAAAAAGATTAAATAACTTACAATTAAAACAAAAGCTTTTATAACTTAGAAAACTTAATTTGTGAAATTTTATGTTACAAAAATTAAGATTTGCGATAATAAAAAACAAAATATATATTAAAACAAGTTTTCTATGCATTTGATAAAATCGTGTACGACATTATTGTTAATTTTTTCTAAATAATAAAAGTTAATTTTTACGTCAATTAATATATGCTAATTTTACGTTATTAAGTTATGAAAAATATTATTGTCGTTAAGTTCTTAAAGAATTTTCTAAAACTTAAAAAACAAATTTCGATATTTACTTTAATTTGTTACGAATTCGACGTTAACAAAATGTCAATAATATGCGTTATATTTAAAAACATTTAAAATTATAACAATGTTTTCGATTTAAAAATGTATTTATTTTTTTTAAATACGAAGAGAAAAATTATAAAATTAATTTGCTTTTTGAAAGAAAATTGTTTTATAATTTGTTATATATTTTCTTCGAATAAAAGTTAATTGTTTTACGTAATTATCTTTTAAAGAACTTAATTTTAAATAGAATTTGCGAATAAATTAATTAAATCGAAATATTAATGTTATTTATGTTAAAGAGCAATAAAAGTCTAAGATTATGTGTTAATTATCGCAATCTTAATGCAATTACAATTAAGAATTGATATTTTCTTTCTTTTATAAAAAAGACGCTAAATTATCTAATAAGCGTCGCGTACTTTACGAAACTAAATTTGAAAAACACTTATTATCGAATTCGAATTCATCAAGATAATAAATAAAAGACGATCTTTCGAACATAATATAAACACTTCAAATACGCAATAATGTTGTTTAAATTAACAAACGCATTAATTATTTTTTAAATTTTAATCAACAAAGTTTTAAGAGATTTGATAAATTATCTTTGTGTAATTTATCTTAATAACATTTTGATTTACTTTAAGATACGAGAGAAATACTAAAATTATATACGTTAAATATTTGATAAATTATGCTTTTACAAGTTTTACGCAAAGTTATTCAAATGCTCTTTTATAACAATCTCGATTAAATTTCTAAAATACATTATAAGCAATTATAACATATTAATAAATTTATAACAAGTCGACTTTGTTAAAATATAATCTTAGCTTACTATTTTATGCGAGTTTTAAGTATTTCTAAATTTTACAAACTTTTATTGACGATTTGTAAAATATTATACAAAGATTACTTAAACTTTAATAAAACTTCTAAAGAGCAATAAGTAAAACAAACAAAATAATCTTTTTGTATTTAACAAGAATGCTATTTTAATTTTTTAAAAGTTTATCACGATTTTTACATAAACGTTTATGCTAATTTACTTTAATTCAAAAAATCACATTCGTGTTAAAATAAACGCTTTGAAATTCGCAATCGCGACAATTCTATTATAATTAATTTATTTTATAAGAAAAGTCTATTAAACGACGTAACATTCGATAACATTCTATTTAAGAAAAATAATTTTCGCAAAAACTTAATACGAAATTTATTATCAAAAGTTGCTCGTTATTGTTATTGACTTCAAGTAATATCGATACTATTTAAAGAATAATTAATATTCAATTATTGTATTAACAAATTATAATAATTTACGATATTTTATAAAAATAACAACGCTAAATTGTCGTTAATCTTAATAAACACTTTCGTTAACGAAATACAATTTCGAAATCAAATATCGCACGAAGAAAACAAATTTAATTAACAAACTCTCTTGACATCTTAATTACAAGAAAGAATTAAATAATAAAACTTATTTATTTATGCTTAAAAATAAGTTAAAGAACATTATTATTGTTGCTATTGAAATAACATTAGTACTTACGAAAGACGTTTGTTAAACGCTAACATTACGTAATAAGAACAAACTCGAAACTTAAATATCGAAAATTAAAAAAAAATAAATATCGAACTTCTTAATAAAAATTCTTTAAATAAAAAACATACAATTAGTAAATTTAAAGAGAAAGAAGTTGTAGACACAACTTAAAACGTAATAATTTAACAATTGCGTCGTAACGACGTTTGCATTGCGTACAACAAAAAGAACAATTTAAAAGATTTCTTATTTTTGTTATTATTCAAAATAAAAGAATTATAAGAGAAGAATTTTATAATGTTTAAAATTAAGAAGCAATTAACGTCGCAAATCTTAAATTAAATTTGCACAAAAAGAAATTAATCAATTTATATAAAAATAGTGTTTTTTTTATGTTATTTTAATTTTTGATAAGACATTATTAAAGAGTAAGTTGTTATGCTTGCATTATAATAGCGCTTTAATAAAACACTTTAAAATTAAAAAGACACGCATTCTTATAAATAAAAGATTCTATTAATCAAAGATAATTGCGAATTTTAATATATATATCAAAGATTGCGACGTTTATTAATAAAATAAGATTTCGAATTATTGTTTTTACAAGAAGTTGACGTCGCTCTTTATTTTTGCTTAATTATAAATCAAAATTTCGATAAACTTTATAACGAAGTTGTTTGCTAGTTGTTACAAAAATAATGTGTTTAACGCAATTCTAATAGTGATCGATCGATATCTTAAAATGTCTTTATACATTTTTGTTAAATCTATATAATCGACGAAAGATTCAATTAACACTTTGTTCGAAAAAATGTTATTTATTTATTTCAAAGTTTGTAAAATTATTTTTGATCGTAACTTGCTCTTTATTAGTAACTACAAATTCGCGATATATTATCGCATATGCATTAAATGAAAGCTAAGTATTACTTTTTACTCTTAGACTAATAAGCAAATCGAAAGATAAAATTAGATGTTGAAACACTATTTACGTTGTTATTGCAATTATAAACAAGACAATTGAAACTTGTTATTAGTTCTAATTTAATATATTTATAATAACGCATTGCATGCGTCGATTAAAATATTATTTTTCAAATTAATGTTTAAATTCGTTGTAGATTTTCGATTTAACTAAGACAACAAAAATTGGTTAGACATTTCTATTACTTAAGAGTAAATTTAGTTTTTGTAAAACAAATGCGATCGATTAATAAATCGTTTATAAATTACGTAACAAACGCAAACTCGAGATTATAATAAGAAGATTACTTCAAAAAAATATTAAGTTAATAACGAAATTATATTTTTTGTCAAAAATCTTTTAAATGCTTGTTTGAAGAAAAAGTTGTCTTACAAATTTATAGCATAATTAAAGAATTAAGTATCAATTTAAACGAATTAACTCGCTCAACTTTAATGTTGAGATCGAACAAAAATTCTAGTTTAATCGAGTGAATCGAACGCATAAGACGCGTCGAACGCTCAATTCAACTCGTTCGATCACGTAACGTCACGCAACGCGCTAATTATATGCGATTAACGTAAATTCTGCGCTAGCTCAATAAGATTAACTTGAATTCTACGTTAGTTTAATCGAATTAGCGCATAGATAAAATAAGATAAATTAAGCGAATGTTAACGCAACAAAGTTAGCTTAAGTTCTTGACATTAATTCGACAAAACTCGATTTTAAAATTGAATTTGCGTCTTAATCCTAATTTAATTCTACAAGACTTAAGAGAATAAATTAAGTTAAGAAAAAAGTGTTCGACTTGATTCAACAATCACATTACAAATTTACAAGATTGTTCGAAATTAAGAATATTATTAATTTGCAAAAGTATTGTTTGCATTCTCTTGTCAAATAACGTATTTATTTCGTCTTTTATATTTTATTACTAAAATTATATTATTGTAACTCAAACATTATTGTCTTAAAAATATAATATTAATCGACAAAAATAAGAAATAGAAAGTAAAAGATATTCTTAATTATAAATTAAAATATAACAAGTTATAATATCTTGTTCGATAAAAAGAATTTTTATTATGTGAAAATAATTAAATATTAAGAAATTATCTCGCGAATGTAAAACGAAAGCTTAAGAAATATAATGCGCATAAGTTTTTCGAAAAATTAATTTCGAAAACAAAGAAATTAGAATTTCGTATTTGCAAAAGAAATTTCGACAATAAAAAATAAAACTTAATGTTGTTATACATATTTGAGACATAGTAATAATACAAATAATGTATATAAGTAATATTATAATTCTTTTAATAAATTAATTAAATATTAAGAGTTATTAAAATGCGACATAAAGTGCATTTAAATCTAAGTGTTACTTAATCTTCGTTAATAAAGAATTCTTGTACGAATATTATTTAATACAAGATTTAACATTTTATTTGCAATTAATTATACGAGTCTTTCTTAATTAATTCTTTAGTTGTTGTTGTTTAATTGTCTTTAATAATGTATAAACATTACAAAAATAAATCGTTAATAACAAGAATAAGAAACGCAATCTTTTAAAATATACTTAATTTTATTGCTTTAAACATAATAAAATCATATCTTAAACTATAATCTTTCGAACATAAATTCTACACAAATGTCGCAAAAATATAATGTTCGCAAAAAAATATAAATAAGATTTAATTTTCTAATTGTTAGCTTTTATATTATCAAATAAAAAAGTTACTTATTTTAAATGCTCTTGTTTGATAATAAGTAATTCGACATATTCGAATTAAGCATATAAGCTATCGAAATAACTATAGTATATAAGAGAAGTTTTGTTTAGACATTTACGTCGCTCTTTTTTAGAGAAGCTTAATTAGCAAAAACAAGACAAATAATGTTGTTTTTAGCGAAGTTATTAAATTACAAAAAGTTTATAAACTCTTAAATTCGTCGTTTGCAACAATATTGTTAAACATAAACTAATTGTTTTTATCTAACATCTTTAAAGAAAAAGCATCGAGATTTGCTTTATAATGTATTACGTTAAACATTCTTTGTTAAATATCGCATAAATAATCTAGCTTAATATTAATATTAATTAGAAGATTCTTGTAAATCAAATGCGAAATCGATTTGTTTTTTCGCTATTATGCGTATATAATAGTAAGACAATATCGCATTTGCGAAGTGAACGTAATCTAATCAATTTTAGTATTGTTTTTATCAAAGATACGCTTTAACAAAATGTTAACTCGTTTAATATATCGAGTAATAATAAGAATACACTAACAAGTTAGATTAAATATAAAAGTATATAAACAACTTATAATCTTGCGCTTTGAAGCGCAATATTTATAGCGAATAATTTTTCGTTTAATATATTATATATTATTAGATCGCGAAGCAAACAAAAGTTGAAAACATATTTAATAATTGATATTTTTGTTAATATAAACAAGACATCGCAAACAATAGAAGCAAGAAAGAAGAGAACGTTGCGCTTGCGCGCAAACGAAAAGAGCAAAAAAAGTTATTTTGATTAATATTGTTGTTTTTATTAATTTTATTAATTTTACTTATAACAAGATCTCGTTAACGTATCGCTTACGTAATTGATTCGCTATTACAATAACGAAAATTAGTAAAAATTTACGATTATTTTTATCAAAAAGAGATTGTAACACGTTAGAATAATAAGAAAACTTACATTAAATGCGAGATTTGTGCGCAATATCGTCGTTAATATTAGAACAATTCAAAAAATGTTGCATCTATTTATTAATTATAAATCGAAAAATAATATAAGAAAAGAGAAATTATAATAATGTTATTAATAAACATTAATTGCGAATTAATTACGCTAATTCGATTAAATCGAACAAAGAAAATTGAGATAATTTATTCAAATAACAAGTCAAGCTAAACTTAGAATTTATGAAATTCAAATAAATTGCAATATATTATTGTCAAGTATTTATCGCAATAATAACGCAACGATATAATAATTAAAAACATATTCACGCTTTAAAATTAAAAAACAAAAGATTTTTTTATTTGTTAATTTGAAGTTAACACACGATAAGACGTTTGTAACGAACAACATAGCATCTCGCAATAATATACGAGAAAAATTATCGTTGCTTCTTAACTTCTTCTTAAATGTTTAAAAAAGATAAAGAAAGAAATTAAAAAATCTCTTTTATAAACGTCTCGCGATTCTAATAAGAAAATATATAAACTAAAAAATGCATCGCACATAAAAATATAAGATATTGCTTATTATTTAATTAAATCTTAGAAAGTTTTAAAAAGAACTTAATAAAAGATTGACGTAATCGCGCAAATAAAACGTCGTCATAACACATTAATTCTAAAAATTAAAATTTAAAAGAAAAAGATAATTGTGATGTTAATCTTTAATAATTAATAAATACGTTATTAGTGTTAAGTTGTCGTAATAACGACTTAACATCGTGCAAAGTTTTCTCTCTAAGAATTTTCTTTTAAAATTCTTACAAATTAATGTCTCTCTAAATTGCAATTCTACATATTACGTAATCTTATCTTTAGTGCGTCGATGTAACAACGTTTTGTTATACGTTCGTACATAGTTTTACAACAACTTTGCTTATTGCGATTGTCGCGTCTATCTTTATTAAGACTTGTTAAACTATCAAAATTGCGTCGCATACATTTGATAATCAAATTAAGTTTATAGTTGTTTAAGTAACTTAATCTCTTTCTTTGTCTCTTAATCTTTTGTTTGTTCTTTAATAACAATAGATTTTTATTAATATTTTTTGAAAATTTTCTTAGCAACTCTTGTCTTCGAATTTTGAGTATTTTCGAGAACGTTTTTAAAAAATTTTTATCTTGTTCGTTTCTTAATGTTTGTTAATTTCTAGCTTTCGACGTAACATTTTCTCTTACTTCTTGATCGACAAAGTTTGCACTTATCGATTTTGCTTTCCTTTTTTGCTTTCCTTTTTTTGTTTTTTGTTACTCTTTGTTAAAGATTTGTAATTAATTTTAATTAAATAGAAGATTTGTTATTGTTAAAAAATTACAACAACTTTGTTTATTAATTCTTTGTTTATTTTATCTTTGTTGCGCAATCTTGTCGCAATTATTTTATTCGATTTAATATTTAATTATTAATTTTATTTCAAGATTTTAAGTATCTTAACGTTATATTGCGTTGCGTTACTTTATACGTTTTTTATAATTTGCTTAAAAGTCGCTTTATTAATTTTATATTTGTCTTAAATTGTTAGATTCTTTAATATCTTGTTAAGTATAATTAAAATTAAATAAAATTTAAGATAAGAATTAGAAAATATTGTACAAGTCTTTTGCGTTCTTTAGCTTTTTAATTGCTTCTTAAACTAGATTTTCTTTTTTAGCATTTAGATATTCTAGATGTTAATTTTTGCTATATAAGATAATAAATATTTGTTTATTCGAATTGCAATTCTAGTAATATAATTTAGACTAAATTTGTTTTACTTTGCAAAATTTATACTATTAATTATTTTGTTATTAAAGTGTAGCAATTTGATTTTTCGATAATAATTGTTCAAAATATTAATTAACTTCTATATATTCTTTTCGAGATTACAACATTATACAATTTCTAACTTATTTATTGACTTGATTGCGTTATTTTTATCAAGATTTTGTCTTAATTAAGAAGTATTCTTATCGAAACTTATTATTTAATTATTAACGTTGTTTTCTTCTCTAAACGTTTTGTCGATAGCATTATTTACTTCTTCGATAATTACGACAAAATTAATATTGACATTTTTGCGATTAACTAGCGCTTTAAGAGCTTAAGACTCTATATATTACTTTGAATATAATATTATAAAATATGCTTGCTTCTCGACGTATTAATTTGCGCGTTTAAGACGCTAATATATTTGATTAATATTTTTAAATACAAGTTATTAAATAACTTGTTTAATATTTAAATTATTTATTTTTATTTTATAGATTTTGATACAAATTAAAATCTTAAAAAACAAACATAAATACAATCTTTTCTTAAAAGTATATTGAATATATTTCTTATTATTTTTAATTATTAACGCTATTATGAAAAGCATTTATTAAATAACTTTCTTTAAATATCTAAGACTTTCTATTTATTGTCGAAAGAATTTGCAAATTTGAAGCATTAAATTGATGCTATTTATATATATTATTGTTTTTGATATATTGAATGCGCTTTGCAAAATATTTGATAAAAAAATTTAAAATTTAACATATTCTTAATCGTCTTCTTTATCTTAATAAATTGCAAAAATATCTTAGAACAATTTAATAATATTTGTAGCACTTTGATTTGTTCGTCAAATTTATATTAATTTCGAAATATTTTTTTAATTTTGTTGTTTAAGATAATAGACACTCTTAATACTAAAATCTTAATCGATAATTGTATTTAAAGTATATTAAGATTTGTATATTTAATTTTAAATTTTTGTTACTTTTCGATTAAGTAAAGTTTGTCAATAATTAGCATATATAGTTTGAAAGAGAAAGATCTATATCTTAATATCTTGTCGTTAAAGTATTAACTAATAGCAATTTTTGAATTAATAAATATTAGAACAAGATTAATTTAATTATTTTTTTGTTATTTAAATATTAATAACATAATTAATTGTGTATAAAGATATTCGATTTTATTCTATTTTGCGTCTTCGAGTTGTTGTTGTTATTATTTAATATTAACAATTTATATCTTAAAATATTATTTTACTTTTTACATTAATTATTCTTTAAAATTAATAACAACATAATAATTAACATAGTTTTTAAAATATCATATATGAATAACGTTGTTTAAAATAGCAATTTTTTTTGGAAACTAGTCTTTGTTATAACAATCAAGTTGTCAACTATTGTTTGCGTCAAATTATTAATTTGCTCTTATTTTGTCTTGAAGTTAAAGCAATTTTGCACAATTGTCTCAATATGCGCTTAATTTATTTGTATTTTTTTGACATCTTTGTTACTCTTAAATACGTTTATTGTTTTTTCGTCAATTTATAAAGTATTTAATATGCGACAACAATAACAATTGAGTAAGTTTAAACACTTGTAAAATCTTCAATTAATTGATCGCTCAAATAATAAAATTGTAAAAAGCTTCGAACATAAAATATAAAATTTAGTCGAGCTTAAAAATTGTGTAATAAATATTAGATTTTTCGATTTTTTTAAGAATTACAACTTGAAGACGACAATAAAAGCACGTCAAATATAACACGTATTTAATTTTGACATTATTAAATAAAATATAGACAAAAGTAGCAAATTAAACAACAATAATAATTATAATAATTATAATCGACATTGTATTTCGCAATAAAGTTAATTAACAATATTTTTAAATTGTAAAGAGACAACTATGATGCATTTATTAATAAGAAAGTTGATTTTCTCTCAAATTAAATTATGTTGCTCTTAGATTTGTTGCAAAAAAAATCTAAAAACTTGCTATAATATTCTTTATATCAAATTTGAACATGCTTAGGCATACTAAAATCTAGTTTAAGTCATCGCGCATAAGCTATCGTCTAGCTTCAACCCTAGCGTCGCCCTAACTTAAGCGAGTATTTAGGGTTGATTTTAGGGTTAAAGGTTTTTCTGCAGGCAGGTCTGAGTACTGAGGCAAGCAAAGGACCCTCTGAAAGTAAGAGAGTACCACCTTACAGTTGCACTTGCGCATGCATCTACAATTTTGATATACTACTAAATGGCCCTGATCAACCATCTACGTAAGAGGATAATAAGGTCGTTTTGATTGCTCTATTTTATGCAGTATTGCTAGAGTTATTGCAGATTGACGTATTATATCTCGTATTGCGCCCGGCGGTTGCACTGTTTGCAGAACGCGCCCGCCGTAGGGGTGCTTGATCAATATTTTCGCCTGCCTCAACATCACTTTTCGCAACTGCTTTGATCAGGTAGATAATCATCGCCTACGTACTGCACCTGCTGATGGAGAATATAGAAGGAGAGCACGCCCCTAAATGGCACCTCTGCCAGCCAAAAAGCATGTCGTTTCTCTACTCTCTCCGCCTGCCGTTTACTGTCTTACAAGATCTCCTAATTCAAGTAGGTGAATATCGCCTACACATTTGCATCTGCTGATGAGGATATAGGCGGAGAACACGCACGTAAATGGCACCTCTGCAGGCTAAAAATAAATAAAAGAAGTTGCTCCTCTCAACTCGGCGGAACAGAACATACACATGGTTGATTGCGAATCCTTTTCGTCGTACCTGCTTTCCCAAACCTGAGGCATGGTATTAATAAGAAGTTGGTATAAAATACACCAGCTGTAATTCAAAACTAGAATTTGGTAATGACGGACTTCCGTCGCCCGTGCCGGCTCTCGGATTCCGGCAGATAACCCGGTACTGATAGTCGATCAGACGGCAACTTTAGTCGAACTGCCACAATTAGACTCCCCAAGCATCACCACCAACAACCTCCTCTTCCCGCTTGCGAAACCGCCGAAATCTGCATACAATCATGAGGGCATCTTCCTTCCGACCACAGGCCAAGCGTCTGGCCAGTCTATCAGCATAGTCTGTTTCAATCATGGACCATTGAACCTTGCCCGTTACTCTGAATTGTGCTCTGACCTCACCTTACACGGCGTCAACGATCTGGCAAGCTTGCCTCGGGACTCCGATATTGGGGGGTTCTCTAGCTTCATCATGCCCGATCCCATCCACCATCATCTCTCCGCTATCTCTATAGGTCGATCGAATACACACGTTTTGCCACTGCACAGTCGATGCTCATGCCTTTTGTGGTTCCATTGCCAGCACCCGGCAAGGATGATTAGATAGCACGAATAATGGAAACCTTGATTGGCCATCACACTCTTATGCGATGTGATTGCCTGTGAATATACATACCGGATTCGAAAAAGGATCCAATTTTTCCACGACTTATCAGTCTTTTCTTGTCTTGCTGCTTGCTGCTGACATCCGCCTCTACACAAATGTATTCTCCGCTCGAATGAAACCACGACCGTCAGCGGTATGACGGACCCGAACCCTTTTCCCAAGGCTGATTACGGCCGAAATGTCAATGCACCTGATGTCTTGATAATTGGGGCCGGAATCTCCGGTCAGTTGCGCAACCTACCGCAGGATGGCGATAGCCACATTGACTGACGATGGCTCTCAAAAGGCATGTGTACAGCTATTGATTTGATCAAACGTTCCCGTAGCCGGAATTTTGTCATTGTAGAGAAAGGTAGCCAGGTTGGTGGGACGTGGAATGACAACGTCTATCCGGGCTGCTGCTGTGATGGTATGCATGATCACTCTTTTATTCACATGCCTTGCTGCTAACGGTATACATAGTCTTGAGCCACCTGTACTCTTTTTCCTTTGAGCCTAATGCTTTCTGGACTCGGGAGTATCCGGGTCAGGAGGAAATCCAGGACTATCTGATTCAGGTGGCGCACAAGTACCAACTATACCGCCACATTCGCTTCAATTCTTCCGTTGAAGAAGCCCGCTGGGACGACAATAGCCAGAAATGGCGGGTAGTGATCAAACGTCTCGGTGGCAAGGAGGCTGAAATCGGCGAAACCTACATGGTGCAGTCGGATTTCCTGGTCTCAGCCGTTGGGCAGCTCAATATGCCCAAATACCCCAATATTCGTGGCTTAAGCACTTTCCAGGGGAAGGTGATGCATTCCGCTCGATGGGACTGGAACTACGACTTCCGTGGAAAGAGAATTGGGATCATTGGTGAGTACGTTACTAGGCCGTCTTTCAGAGTGGAAGATACTCACGATTCAGGCACTGGAGCTACAGCAGCGCAGATTATACCTGAGGTTGTACAGTCATGTAAAAACCTCACGGTCTTCCAACGTACCCCAGCATGGGTGATGCCAAGGCATGATGCTCCGATAACTCCAATGAGGCAAATGATATACAAGTATGTCCCGTTCGTCCGTAGGCGCTATCGGGCGAGCCTTATGGATTTCCGAGAATATGTATTCGACGCGGCCTTTGACTCGCAAAGCACAACGCATAGGCACATAACGACAATCTCCAAAGGTCATATGCTCGCGCAGCTTCCAGGCCACTCCAATATCGCGTTGCGAGAGAAGCTGACTCCTAACTACCCGTTCAGCTGCAAACGAATACTGGTCAGCGACGACTACTATCCAGCCATGACTCGGGACGGCGTGACACTGGAGACAGGATCGATCGCCGAAATCACACCAACTGGTGTCGAGGTCGACAATGGCTCACATTACGACATCGATCTTCTCATTCTGGCCACCGGCTTCCGCACCACCCAGTTCATGTACCCAATCAAGATATATGGCGCTGGCGGTTACTCATTGGAAGAGGCTTGGGCCCAAGGCGCTTCCGCCTACCTCGGCATCACTGCGCAGAACCTTCCGAACTTCGCCATGCTGTACGGTCCCAACACGAACCTTGCGCACAACAGTCTCATCCTGCAGATCGAAGCGCAAAGCCTCTACATCAACACCCTGATCTCCGCCGTCCTGGCCTCGAAACGCCAAGGGAAGACGCTCCGCTTGGAGCCCAAGCAGGAAGTGGTAGAGGAATACAACCATGAGGTTCAAGCGCGCTTGGCGAATTCGACTTTCGCGGACCCCAATTGCACATCCTGGTTCAAGGACGAAAACGGAAGGATAACCACGAATTGGTACGGTAGTGCTATATCATACCAGAATCGAACGAACTTTGTCGATTGGAATGATTTTGAGATACTGGGCACGGCGGCGCAGGACTTGAAGAAGAAGGGACAGACGAGATGGAGGAGAGTTGTGGAGGAGACACAGGTGAGTAACCGAATGGCTGGCCTGGCGAGCCTAGGCGTCATTGTTGCTTGCGCAGCGGCTTTTTATGGAAGTCGACTTAGATTTACGAGACGTTGACGAGGCAAGGGAAACGGCGCACATGTGGTTGGGTCTTTTATTTCCTCGTTCCATTGCATACTTTGGTGTCGCATGAGCCCTCGGTGCTTTTGGCTTTCAAGCACAGCATGTACATGAACAGCCTAGATAATTATACGAAATAGAATTTGGTACGTGCTCTTGTTCTCTAGTGCTGGATGGTCTTCATGAAATACCCAAGGGCGGCCTTTGCTCCAATTCCTCTGTAAGAACTGTTACTCCGTCACGTGTGCCCCTTCTCCCAGGACGATTCATCTCGACAAGGCTCGTAGCCACCAACAAAACGTTCCGACAACCCCATGCCCCGCGCCCAGCAACTCCAAGGGCCCGTTCGCAGTAACGTCGAAGGCCCGGCACTTTGAACGTTCCGCTCGTTTTCGTTCTCACCTTTTCTTTTCGCCCATGCCCTCGCCACGGGCTTCCGATCCCCTATCCTTTTATCGCTTCCATCCCAGAGAGCGGTGAGAGTCACGGTAATGGGGTGGGTGAGGGTGGCGGGAGATGTGCGTAGGGGATGGTGGAAGGAGAATTGATGCGAAGGGGTAGAGGGTGAGCTGGGGAGAGGGCGGTGTGGTTGGTGTGCTGAATTGGACTTTTTCAGAGTTGGGAAGGGGGGATTTTGGGGAGGTGGTGTTTTGAGGATATGGATGGATGGATGGATGGAGCTTGCGGGAGTCTTGAGATGGAGGTGTGGGCTTGGAGGGGGAGGTGGTTTGAAGAGGGAGGGTGGGGTTGGGGATAAGAGCTGTATTGTGGAGATTGTTTATTGACTCGTGCAGCGCATGAAGGGTTCAAGACAATAAACGAGGTTTTACTGTAGAACATGACCGCAAAGAACGGATAATTACTTGTGCTATGTTTGTGTAGTGACTATGGTATTGACTATGCTACACCAACTATAAACAATCGGTACCCAGGGTAGGTACGCATTTCCAAATCGTTCATGCTTTGTCTGATCCTTTGCGATTGATTCCTTAATACACCCCCCGATCACCGTAACGGGCACTGCACAGGCTTGCCGAAGGTGCTGCCGGCCCCGCAAGTGCAGGCATCACGCCGTACCCTGGTGCGCTGTACGGCGCACAAGTGGCGTTTGGGAAAGCCCAGGGGGCGCAAGTGCTGTACGAAGAACGAGCGTCAGCCAAAAATAAAATTCGAAAGGGTTACTCTTGGGGGAAGGAAAGGCAAGAAGAGAAATCTTACGCATTATCATGGCACATGCTCTGTGGCTCGCTTGGCTGATACATCGCCACCTTCTGCGGCGGCGAGCATTTCTTGTTGAAGATGTTATCCAGGCCTACACCAATTGAGATAGCGTCTCCCACGTGGGTGACCAGGTCTGGGCCCTCGACGCCCAGAGTCAGGGCCGCGTCGTAGATGTTGTGGATGAAATAGTGCATTTCTGGCGCTTTGAGGTCCATGTAGCGGTGAACGGCAGCTTGCGACGGATTGCCAGTGTAATTGGGGAAGCTGAGCTCGTCGCAGCCGAGGAGAATGCCGAAATACTGGTAGAAATGGGTCATGAGCCTGGGTGTAGGGTTAGAGGAATGTCCGTGGAGAGGTGAGTGTTCTGAGGAAAAACCTGTATTGATTGGAACTGCTGTCCCACGCTGGTACTCCGCTTAGCATGGCTGTGACGCCTCCGCCATCAAGGAAGTTGATCGCTACCGGCTTCTATATTCCATTCAATTCAGTCTCGTACGCTCAGAACTGTAAAGGTAAAACCTACTCCGTTGCGGTTGTTTGACTTGTATGTCCCGTTGAAATAGGGTACAAGATTGATAGCCGTGACGGTGTAGCACGGGTCTCTGTACACCGAGTTGGGGTTCAGAATCCCGGAAGCTTGATAGGTTCCATTTGTGACAGCGGGCCATAAATTGGGTAAAGGCTTGTAGTCACCCGTGAATGCAAGATTGACCAACTTGCTGACGAAGTCGTACTGGCTCGAGTTCGAAGGCGTGTACTTCTGGCAGATTGTCTGATTCCCAACCAAGGCCTTTAAGGGGAGACTTTGGATTGCTACAGGCAAGAGATTGCACTGATCTTGGGCGGAGGCGGCCCCTGCCAGTATGGCAACAACGCCTGCAATTTTGGCAAAAATCATGATGAATGTACAGGTAGTTTGAGAGGAGGGAGAAAGACTTGGAGGGAGAACGAGATGGCAATTACTACATGGGACATTGATGAAATTCAAAGACAAGCCAAATGACCTACGCCGGACACCACCGAACAGGTACATCGACCCATGGCCCAGCTTTCGAGGTTCGGCTGCCGAAGATACGGACGGTACGAAGCTATTGACCTAGCACACCACCGTTGGCTGGCGTGTGGGATCTAGGCGTGCCTCCTTTGATTCATCATCGATATCGAATCAAGTTTCAGCGGCGACATCTTGCATGTACGTATGCACCCCTGGAAATGTCTTCCACCCTCGTATGAGCGGGCCGAATGGGTGTACGTGTTCCTCGATTGTAGCGTAGTGATGGGAAAGGTATCATGCACCAGATCCTCGAGCCCCGTAATGGAAACTGATAGCCAGATGCCTAGGCTAATAATGTAGCTGGTCCGCTGGTTGGTAGAATCCTTAAAAGAAGTATTACGAGAACTGGGAAGGCTTCTGGCATACTGGTGATTGAGAACGTTCGATGCGTGAAGGAGAATGGAGTGACGCGAGGAGTGTTATCGGGTGTATCCCTGCTTCCCGTCAGGATTACAATACAGGGCGTTGTACCAATAAATAGGAAGGTTGTATAGAACGTACCAAATACAGTTAGATTTCCGTTAGCAGGTCTGTGTGCACGGTCCCCTCGACCTTTGAACGCTTGGACCCTGAATCACGTGACATGCTCTGACACAGCCTCGGGCTACCATCTACCACAGGTTCACTTGATATGAATCTTGTAATATATCAACATAAACGTCTCTCAAGGGCGGTGTGTGGCTCGGGATAGATCCATTGACCGGAACAGGGACCCTAGAGTTCACGAAAATTGGACCCTGTCGCACAATTTCCGCAGCGACGATATCTGTATGCACAGCTCACACTTGTTCCGCGAATCGCGTCAACCTGCATTGCAGGATCAACGGGCTTGCAGCGGAGAATTTTCCTTGGAACAAGCATGATCAACCGGTCGATTGGAAAGCTTATTTGCAGCAGCTGCTGGACGATCTCCTGCAGCTAATGGCGATCCGATTGCGTATGCATCTTTAACCAACCACAGCGGATGGAAAGTACCGGTAACATGGAGCAGGGGCGTCGCTCCAGCATTACCTTCCATTTGCTCGGGTTTGGACACATCGCTTGGAGAAATGTTTGCCGCAGTCAAGGGTGGCCTGTCGCGGACGCTTTCCATCCCCTGAGGCTGCCCGCTGTACAGCAACCACACCTTCGGTCTATTACTCCTAAAAGAAAACATTGATTCCTAGATGCACCACACAATTATACGGATAGTGTCCGATTTCTTGAGTCCTGATGAGACGACTAGCACCTAGCCAACCTCGCCACTGATCTCTCACTAATGGGACCCAATGGCGGTGAACAAGCCAGCCGACCTACCTCTCCAGTGCCTTCTGATCCCTCTTTCTGCCGAGTAGAAGGAGGATCTTAAACTTTCTCCTATCCAATCCTTGATATATTGTACTAGGATTCTATTAGTTCATCCTCGTCGATTACGCCACCATTGTTCAAAAGGCAGGTCGGGCTACTTACGTCAACCTTAGGCTTGGCTCATGCTTTATGAATTCCCATATTGAATTGATCATGATGTTGTTTGCCTCAATGGCAGGCAAATCACCGGTGCGGTGGCCATGGCACAGTAGCGGCAAATTTTTGATGACATTGATGCACACTTGACTGGCCGCTGAATCTATATGTATTACGGAGTCTCTTTAAACCTTCCTCTCACGATTCCGACCTTGTCTTCCTCGGTTAAACCTCACAATGACGGTTCTTACGAAGCTTCTGCACAACACCACAGCTCTGGTCGCCGCCCTATCGCAGCAGCAGACGAACGGCAAGTCCTTAGCCATTCCCCTGAACATTTTGTAGAGCCTCCAATCTCTCGAACACAATGCTGATTACACGCCTTAGGTGGTTGTGAGCTCGGCACTCTTCATGCCCAAAAGTTAGCACCTTTCCTTACGAACAATGTAAGTTGATCTATTCCAGCTAGCTGGTCGTTCGAACCTGTCGATGATCATCATTGTTCTCTTCGCACCTTTGTGCTCGCCTTAGTCTGCGCTGCTGGTCCAATACCTTTATCAGGAACGCAGTATTCTGGTCTCCTATCTTGAACTCTCAGATCTTGAACTTGGTCTGCCAATTATTTACAATGTATCTCGGTCAAGCCTGATTCCAGAGTTTCAAGCTTTTGCGACGATTAGATCAATGACTTGCAGCTATTACCGTAGTCGTTTTGTCGCTACGCTATCCACAAAATACACTTCACGACCGAATCGGAAGTTGCGTGCTAACGAAGTTTCAGCCGATTGTAGATGGGTTTCCGTGGGGCAGCTTCAAGACAGCCTCCACCGCGGATCCGTATACAGACGCTCCAAACACTGGCGTCGTGCGCTCCTACGATTTTACGTTCGCAAGGGGAATAGTTGCTCCTGATGGCTATGAGAAAAGCACCTTACTAATCAACGGTCAATATCCTGGTGTAAGTCCATGGCCTCGCTAGGATTCGATGAATGCTGAACGCTGTTGTCAGCCGATAATTGAGGCCAATTGGGGCGACACGATCCAGGTCACTGTACACAACCAGATCTCGGGTCCAGAAGAAGGCACGACAGTGCATTGGCATGGTTTCCGACAATTAGACACAGAGTGGTTGGATGGAGTTCCTGCTATCTCCACGTGCCCCATTGCACCCGGAGCCAGCTACACTTATATCCTCAGAGCTTCACCGTAAGTAGATTTCTTTCCTGTTGACTCGAGATTCTAAACATCACTGCAGGTACGGAACTACGTGGTATCACTCGCATTACTCCAGTCAATATACTGGAGGTCTTTGGGGACCTCTTATCATCCATGGACCTAGTAGTGCTCCCTATGACGTCGACCTAGGGCCTGTAACATTGACGGATTACTATCATCGTGGCTATTTCGATATCCTCGCAGACGTTATGGGCACCGATCTTAAAAAGGTCCGACCTGCAGCTGATACCAACTTGATTAACGGCAAGATGAACTTCGATTGCTCTAATAGCACAACTGGTGCCAAATGTACGAACAACGCTGGCGTTTCCAAGTTCCAATTTACTAGTGGCAAGAAGCACAAACTAAGACTGATCAATACCGGCACCGCTGGCATTCAAAAGTTTAGTATCGATAATCACAAGTTATCCGTGATTGCCAATGATATGATTCAAATCCAACCATACACTACTGAAATTGTAACACTTGCAGTAAGTCGAACATTCCATCAAAGAGCCCTATGACAGGCATTAGAAAACTTACAATATCCAGATCGGTCAAAGAGTCGATGTCATTGTGGAGGCTGTTGGCAAGCCAGGAGACGTATATTGGATGCGATCTAATTTAGCAGCTGGACAATGTACTGAGCCTGCGTTCTATCCTTTGGGGCTCGCGGCCATCTACTACGAAAAAGCCAACCTCACCGCTACTCCTGGAAACTACTCCACAGCATGGAACGACACTACCGACCCGTGTTCCAATGATCCTCTGACTGATACAGTCCCCATCCAGCAAATAGCACCTGGAGCACCTGACAAAACCTACAACATGGATGTTAACTTCGCCATCAATTCAACCGGACATTTGATATGGACTATCAACAACTCCACATTCCGTGGGGACTACAACAATCCGCTGCTACTTCTGGCGAAGTCCGGCAACACGTCGTACCCCTCCCACCCGGAATGGAACGTCTACAACACAGGCAACTACAGTTCAGTCCGTGTCATCCTCAAAAACCTTACTCCAACCAGCCATCCTTGGCATTTCCACGGACATGAGACGTAAGCATACCGGTACACCCCAATTCGCAATGCCTGCTAAAAAGCGTGTCAGGTATGTCATGGCCGCCGGTACTGGAACATGGGACGGTACAATCGTAAATCCAAGCAACCCAATGCGACGCGATGTTCACCTTTTGCCCGCAAATGGATACCTGGTACGTTCAGCGTCATGTTCCCTTGTTTTACCGTTCACCACATGGTTTGCTAAGTCATCGTTCGATGCAGGTTCTTCAATGGAAAGCCGATAACCCCGGCGTATGGCCGTTTCACTGCCACATCGGTTGGCATTTGTCAGGTGGCCTCTACGCGAACATTCTCGAAAACCCAGCCGGTATCGCACAGCTGCCCATCCCTTCGACTTCTTATCAGCTCTGCAGAGATTGGGCTACTTTCACGGGGAGCAATGTTGTGGATCAGATTGATTCAGGCTTGTGAGAGTTTGGCTGGCTGAGTTGGTGATGGCCGTGATGTTACAAGTTCTATAATGGTCTTTATGTAATATAGGAGGAACTTGCTTAATGTTTGATAGTCGTACATAAAATAGTACTGTTCAATACGTCCTCGTGAACATGTAGATTTCCATGACTCCGCGACTACATACCCCGAATCACGAACTGCCTTCCAACTTATTCTGACATCCCCCGACGTACTTGAGCTTAGAAAATTCCCCGGCATCCTTTGCTTGTAGACTGCGTTTCCTGGCGACAGCCACATCCCACCTTATTGCCTTCTGCGGCTGAATTGAATTACAGGTTGCAGAGTGGTTACCTTTCGTCCCGGAAATATCGACTGCGTGAGTCAAGCAACCCCCGACACTCCAGCTGGCATATTCGTCCGCCATGCGCTGTAAATTTATTTTCGATGGCACTGCCGCTTTATTGATCTGGAGCGAGATGTTTCAATACCTAGAGCACAATTTTCTCATATTTAAGCGCATTTGCATGTAACAAGGCACTCATCTCTATGTCTCATGATGTCGTAGCCCTCGTTATTTGCTTCAAGAGCTTGTCTCCCGCTCGCTAGTTCTTCTAACATACATGCTGCCGCTCCATATCGGCGCAGCCCTTTGCTAGTGGTAAGATAGACCCGCAGGATACAGGAGCAGATCCGTGTGGCTTGTTCTTTTAAGGTGGCTGTCAGGGCTTTTGCGTTCAGTACCCAATATGTAGCGGAAGTTGACCCCCAAATCAGCTACTTCATTCCCAGGGCTGGATACCTACAATTGCCTCGCCAGCCGACCACTCAATAAAACGATCGCCTCGCAATTCACGCAGTAGTGCAGAGATGCTCTGGAGTTCTAGAGCACTTTGACGTATTTGAAAAATCCTCCGTCAAGCTATCAGCAGCCACCGACAGATCTTCTTGTGGGGCTAGACAACATCGAAGACAGCTACGTAAAGGTATTTTGAGTAACGAGATTAACTTTGAGACCGCATTTCTCGACCTAGTATACTCTGCGCACGATGATTATACTTAGCTCTACGGGGAAGCCTCCAACATCTTCGGCTTTGATAGTCCTTTCCAAATATCCTCGGTCTCTGAAGATGGATCCCAGCCACTAGAGGTTTACATGATCGGTAAGCCTCTTGCTGAACAGGTTTGCACAGATAAGTCGAATATGGAAAGAGGATTTGTATGCGTCCCTACTGAATGATGGTCATACGGCTTCTCCAACCGCCACCATCAACGGTCAGCCTGTGCTGAAGTGCTGCAGGAATTTCCGGGTCGTGAATTCACTAGGCTTTTCTAGGGCTTGTGCTGATTGGAATAACCTTATGCACAGTCTCACAGCCGACCTTGAGCTTTCTCGCCTTCTTAAAGGTGGAATCCGTTGGTCGGGAACAACGATAAATGGCACGACCTAAGGGCATTGCTGACATCAACGTTAGTTAGCTTAGTAATCGAGTGAGGTTGAATACTCGCCTACAGTTAGATGCAGCATGCGCTCTAGGGGTGTGGAACGGTCTACGAATATACTACTACTACTACTACCCCGATCTGCCAATGTAGTTGAGTTGAGGAGATCTATCCGATGCAATGTATGTGCAGATAGTGGAGGATTCGGTGTTTCTCAAATGCCAACCATGTCAGATTGAATCGAATACGCCAATAAAACCAAGTATTTGCAAGCGTTGTGAAAGCGCTACTCGAATATCAGCTACAATGCTCATGAAGCAAGCCGAGCAACCATTAGATATTTCCAACGCTACAGGTAGAAGTATCTCTACCTCTCCTCTAAACGCACTGACGAAGATTATCCAACCGAGCCAGCTTTCTCACCAGCCTATCCCAGGCCTCGGCAGTGGAGTGATGCTGGAAAAATCCCATGACCACCTGCTGGTCGCACTCGTCAGCCTTTCTCTCCATCATCCTGTGATATGCAAGCCAGATCTTCCAAGGTGGAATACTCCCTCCGAACTCATCGATCATCGAGATGAGATTATAAGATAACGGTTCTGCCAGGATCAGGCTCACGGAATATCCGTTCCACATGTACGGTCCTCTTGAGTGCTTGATGCTGTATGGCGCTCTGTTCAATGGGCAGCTTGGTTCCGAGCATTCAGGCGGCGGCGCCTCTGCCGATTGGCGAATATTGTCACTTGTGCCAGCGCGGCGATTATGCCACAAAGTAGAGTTTTGGGGAGCGCCACAGACCCTGACCGCCTCTGGCGACTTATTTTCAAGAACGGCAAGCTTTTGCCTCTCCTGTGAGTGGCCGGTAGAGTTGGAGGTGACGGCAGGTTTGTCCGGCCTGCTGGATTTTTGCTCCGTTGAAGCCCACTCATTGTTGAGATTCTTGTCTCTTGTTCCGTGTTTGTAGCAGAAGGGGTTTCGGCACTGGCAAGCCATTGGGGCTTGATGAGATGGATCCTCTCGCAAGTCGATGTCGTCCCAGAGCTCTTTGGAGTAGACGTAGGCTTCCATGTCAGCGTCCTGCGCTGGGTTGTGGAGACGATCGTAGTTCTTGAAGAAGGCAATACTTTCTGTCAAAATCTTCCTTGTTATTCGAATAGTGAGATACCTGCAGGCGTTCGACAGTGCTTGATGTGAACGGAGACTGGTGGAAAATGCGACGAATGTGGAGATACCCTGAAGGAATTTGGAGTCAGCAACTGATACAGTTTTATATGATCAATCTCTACGAGAGCACAAAGCCATTGTACGTACAATGAAGGGGTTTTGCACCCCGGTCTCTTCGTCTGGGACAAAGGATACTACCAGTCTTTAGGCTGGTGTCACGGAAGGGGCACAAAGGGAATCCAACCACCAAGAACAAGAGGACCGACTATTGTCCTTTCGGTGAGGCAGAAAAATGAGCAGCAAGACTTGACAGAGCAAGGTCAATTACATGATCAATCCAAATGGACTAATCCTGGGATGACATAGCTGCAATTCAAAAGACGATCGGAGACTGGATAGTGTCTGCTCCTGGGCGAACCAGAAACAAGAATTGAAGAGTGAATGAAACAGCCAGTACGGTTTTCAACCACGATAAAGCGGCTGAGACCACTGATTGAGGTTTTCTGCCAATCGGACCTTATGAGAGCAGCAAGGAGAGACACTAAGCTACCACAGAACGGAGCATCTGTTCAAACGGCTTCGACGACATTCTACTCCGGCAGGGTTAAATCTAATCTCACCCCACATCAAGCTCTGGCTTCTGAAATTGGATAATTTTGCCTCGTCAAATCATGATGGAGCCGGAAAACCTTGGTGACGTGCGCGATTACTTCTTTGTGTCCACCTGAGGCGCACAAGCCTCCCTCACCAGAGGTCCCTGATCCATTCTTTTTGAGGGCACGCTCCAGCAGATCAGAGCTTCATCGGCCCTAGCATCCAGCCCTTCAACCAAGTTCTCCTTCCTTTCTTCCAAACCTCTCGCACTCCTCAAACGTTAAGCTGTCCGCATCCACGGCAATACCCCTTTTCTCCCTTCCTGACGAAGTCCATTTCTTCGCGCATATAGCGCTGATACTTCCTTTCCTTCCGCATCCGCAGGACTACCATAGCGGGGATAGTCGCAATAAAAATAATCACAGCCAAACGAGCCATCCAGGGTCGCTGTGCCCGCTCATGTTTTCTGCCGGAGTCCTCCTTCTTGGTGTCGGTATCCTTCTCATGGCCTCCTACGTTGCTGATTTGGCTTTGTCTGATAAAAGACGAGCCTTGTACGATTTGCTGTTGACCGGTCGACTGGCTCGTTTCGTTCGTGACCCGTGAGTTGGTGGACTTAGCCGTTGAGGTATAGAAGCTGGGCTGAGCTGGATTGTAACGGTGCGGAGATGTGAAACGGAGCCGTCTTGACTCTGGAGATATGGAGTGAAGACTACGAATGTTTGTTGGGTGGAAACGCGGTGGGGGAGAGTTTCATAATCGCCAAAGCAGCACCGGTCAATAAGAATGTCTGGGTGGCATTTTCAATGTGGTGGCATTGGAATTATCCCGGAATCGCAGCCTTGGGCGGGACATGAAGAGGGGAGATTGTAGACACAACCCTTGCATATGTTACGCCGGTATCGGATCCCTCCAACTGCCGAAGACTGTGTAACGACGACTACGACTTACCCTCCTCGCAGAAATGACTTCATTAATACCAAGGGCGACAAGGAGGACAAGATAGTATAGTAATGAACTGGCAAGGAGCACGAGACCTTTGTCGTGTCCTTCAGGTTTGCCGCAAGAAATGGAATTACTCCTACACTGACCCACCTGTTGACCGGGTGACGACCTACTGACTCATATACGTAAATTATACCGGAGAGTCATACCGGAGAGCGGTCTTGGGATGATCCCTTACTGCTTGATTGGGTGCCTTGGTAGCCTTGCTGATGTGCTTGAACGATTGGCCTCAATAGCAGCCTGGTGGCCGTTGGTTGATCAGCACAAGGTCTCCCCATCAATGGCTTCGCTAGAAGTGTATTGCAGAAAGCTGATGGGTAGTAAAGGACATGGAAGATATATCTTGCGCGGTCCAGGGAGAAGGCTGCGGAGGTGTCTTGAATGCAGGCGTTGTTGCTTTGCTCGCCTTCGAGCTGGAAAGAGTGAATGGGCCCATTTTTGTTGTAGCAGCACGTATCGCAGCCCATGCGGATATAGGTCAGGGATCTTCTTTGTTGTTTGCTCAGGGTCGTCCGACAGCGCATCTGGCTCGCATCGGAATGCTGATATCAGAACATTCAACGGCTTGCCCCATCAACAACGGGCAATCCCTAGTCTCTTAGCCCCTTACCATCGAATCAGCATGTTCTTCCAGCGCAGACTGCTGTACTCTTCGCTCCCAAGGTCCTCGAATTCGTTATCACGCCAGTAGGCAAATATGGTCGCTATCGACCGAGACACAAACCCTCTCAAGTCCAGAAACTTGAAGCCCAAAAGCCTACCTGCGTACCCTTGACAGGCATAAGGAACGGTTCACATATCTTAATCTGCAGCAAGCTCCAGCTCTATATCAGTCCTATGCTATGCTTCATTGCATGCACCATGGCCGTGGATGAAGCTTGGAATACTGATTCCGCTCAGCGTTGAATCTACCTTCCAGATGTGTGTAAATAAAAGTTAGAATGCTGCTTCCGTCTATCCTTGAATATGTCTTTCAGATATATGTGAATGCCAACGTCATTGGAATTCCATTATTGGACGAATTCAGCTTGAACGTAGCGTCGTGATGATTGTGAATGCCGTGGTGAATTTGTTTTGCTGTGCTGGGATGTGAAATGCCGTTATCGTAATTGTCGTCGTAAAATTGCGAAGAGTCTAGGTTTTTCTGTTTGAGACTGTGAGATTCACACACAAAAACCACTCCCAAATCTGTACTGCGTGATTGCGCATTGATCGCCCCATGTAACTGCCCAGAACCTACCCACCCTATTCACACAAATACCCCCTATCTTTCCCTATCTAGCTCGAACCGTGAATGCGTCTTCCACGCAAATCCTCACGAAATCAGAACGCTTCACGCCCCCTTCCACCCCAACCCTCGCGATTCACGCCCCCCTCCATCTAAACCTCACTATGCAGACCAGATGAATACTATATAGGAATTCCACGCTTTGACCCCCAAACGTGACGCTGGCAGGAATATGGAGCTCACTTTGGAAGGCACGATGAATGCTGCCATGGGGTGGAAGAGGGTATATAAAGCCTCGTCGGGCACCTCGATTCTAGATTTCTTTATATTTTTCTTGCATAGCTTCAAGGACTTTGGACGGGTGGTATTTGGTCTTGGGTGGTCTTCTTTTGCTGGCTTTGGGTCTTGCTTCTGGAATCTGGCTCTTTGGTCTTCTGCCTTTGACTCTTCCTTCTTCTTCTTTGGCCTCCGGACTTTGGTTCTCCTTGCTTGCTGCTCTTCTGCTCCGGTCTTTGCCCCATTTTAGCTTTTTAATTAACGCTTTGGCGCATTTACGGCCCAGTCCTGCACCGGTCCCAAACGAGGCAACTCGCATTTGCGTCTTTCTGCATCCAATCCGCTACAATGTCGCCGACGAACGGTAGCAAATCGACCTCCAAGGGCACCAAGGCCATGCAGACGAGCCTTGCCAAGTTCCTCAATTCTGTGGTAGGTGCCCGGGTGGTGAAGACCAAAGCACCACCCAAGGAGCCGGTCGAGCCATCCCGGCTCATACAGCAACAACTGTTTGCCGGATTGACGGCACCAACTGCTGCTGCCTATTCTCCAATCCTGCACGATGGCGGCCAGGAGACGATCGGCCTTGATGACTATCAGGCCAATGTCGCAGTCAAGATACTGCAGAAAGACTCTTCGGAGTTTTTCCAAGGCCCAATTCACCATGCGCCAAAAGGCGAAAATGGCCAAGCTGAGCGAGATAGATACCAGCAAGAAGCTGCCGACTACCCGCTCACAACCTCAAGCACAGTGGTAAGATGCAAAGACGGCACGCCACTTCTGTACTTCATCAAAGGAGCTATGTTCGCTGGGCTTTCTCCCCAGGAACAGCTTGATCTTGCCAGCCAATCAACGAGCTCGATCCAGGAGCTCGTCGCCGCATACCCTCCCATTCCTCCTGGAGTGAAGGACTCACGCATAGCAAATCACGCAGAGCAGCGACGAAAATGGCGTCAGAAAGGCAAAGCTTGGGGCCGCCTGGTAAGTTTTAACATTCCCTTCGTGCATTGTTCCACCTTCGTTGAATGTATGCTCTCTGGACTAACGCAACTGATTGACTGATTGCCTGTTTGCCGATGGGCAGGCCCTGGTCATCCAGTCCATGGCCATTCCGTTAATGCGTTTTTTCAAGCCTTTGATGAACTTATTCAGACACGTTGGCTAACATCTTGTCCAGCATCTCATGCTGCAATACGTGAAGGGTCGGGAGGCATGGGGCCGAATGCTCCATAGCCACAGCCAGCCAAAGTCGCCGCTCCGCCAGCAGAAATTGGCCAAGTATGTGGAGGCGACAACTTGGGAGCACAACCAAGTGTCGAAATGGATTTCGGTCCTCGATCCGGCAAAGTATCAGCAACTTCACGACCGGTACCAGGAGCTCGGCGAGAAGGAGCTCAAGCACATGTACCAGGGGCCGCAAGCGTGCCAATCGGGACTGGTCCTCCTCGTCAATGTCAATGTCGGTCCACATAAGGACACGGGCGACGCGCGGGACAATTGGACTACCACCAATTGCTGGACCAAGGGCAAGCTCAAGGGCGGACACATCGTGTTCCGTGAGATCGAGACGAAGATCGAACAAGAACCTGGCGATCTTATACTAACCCACGCCGCAGTGCTAACGCACTTCCTGGAGGAGATCGAGGAAGGTGAACGCTTCTGCAACGTGCGTTTCACGAAAGAGAATATCCTTGTACCTCCGCAGCTAGGGCCGAAGCGAAGTATCCTGTGCTCTGTTGCTGGCTGTAAGCGGAGCCAGCTCATCGATCCCTTGCCATCTAAAGAGCAGCTGAGAAAGCATATCGAGGGCCCACCTGGGCAGAAAGCAAAGCTGAAGGCTATGGGATCGGGAAAGAACGCCTACCACTTCCTGGAAGGTGAAGAGGCCGAGGAGGCCTACAACACGTCGATGGCCGAATACGAGCAGCGGAGTGGCGGTCTACTGGAGACCTTGTCAGGTTGAAGGATGGTGGCGTGGTTGCTGATTTCGGTTGGTTTTGGTCGGAGAAATAAGGAAAAAGGAGTGAGAGAAGGTGGAACGACGATTTTGAGGTTTGTGACACCCTAGGAGACTTTGATAAATACTTACCAAGTCCAGATACGCACGCTTGCGATTGCCTTTTCTGCTGGGGACGCTATGAATCCTCCGTTTTGAGTCTTTTACGAATTGATGAAGCAGTGCAGACACTGATGAAGGGTTGGTACTCCGCGACCTTTAGTATTTAGCACAAACCTTAACGACTTTGCACGCATTTGGATCTAGCACACAGCATCTAGGATAGTCCTAATTACTTTCATTCCTGTTAATACTTCTTCTGCGTGAACTTGCATGCCTGAAGACTTTCGAAGCCCACTTGTCTGTTGTATTGCTAACCATCGAAACCAGGAAGGTCAGGACCCTCGAAAGGGATGTATGGGTGCACTATTGCTTCGATCAGTATCTTCGAAACACACATGGGTGGGGCCGATCCTTTTACCGTGCTGCAAAGACCGACTGTCAGCATTTGAGTCTCAGGGTAAGATGTATGCACCGGAGATACGACTTACTGTGCGAAGGAATTGGAAGACGACATCATCATCATTCTCGTCGTTCGTCCCAGTCGCAAGTCTCGAAAAGGCTTGCCATATGAACGGTGGAGGATTACTCTCGCCCCAGATGTTCTGAAGGCCGAGGCTTCGCAACGCCTCCCGCTGTGCCCAAGGGATACCTTTGCCATTATGAACGTATCGTCTCTCTCGGTCTATAGGTTTGTGAGGTCAGTATTGTTGATGCCAACAGGTTCCCATTATCAGATGACCTGAAAAGTAAGGATACCGGATGAGTAATCCAAGCTCGCCTGGATAAAGAGTCAAGCACCAGGAATAGCTGTGTGGCAGACTTACGTTCAACTGTGATGGGACAATAGAAAGAGGTACACAAGTCTTCTGGAGTGCGATTCTCGTCGGAGAAGGGGACCTGTAATCTCTCAACAGGCACATGATGGAGCAGCAACAATCGCAGAAGACCTTCAGGCGTCCGATCTTGGTTCATGAGGGAGTGCAATATCTCAGAGCTGAGGCCGTCATCCGCATGTCGTGGTAGGAAGAAGTGTGTCCCCGGAGGTATCTGAAAACCAACCTGGAAAGGTGGAGAAGGGATGGTCGGAGCATTGTAGCGATTCGGATTTTCTCGAGTAAGTTCCGCAGAGATGTACTCGACAGTTTTATCGAGATCCGAATAGTACCATTCCTTGGGTGCTACTTGGCTATCGTCGGATTGTCCAGTGGCTTCTCCGTCCCGCTCTCTTTCTTCAATTTCCATGGTCGTCAATGCCGGCGGTTGCAACATACTGGAATGTTCTCCAGGTGCCATAGCTGGGAAGCAAGAGTCCTTACGACACAAAAAGTTGAACTTCGCGTACAACACGAGGTATTACTTTAAAGAGTTGAAGTACTGATGAGGCCCTCATCTCGATGGGAACGGTTTCGAGAGCACAGTGCGCATCTCTGCTTGAAACTCCGCAATAGGAGAAGCCACCCGATATCTACGGTAAACAGACCGAGAGTTCAACACATACTCGAAACATACATCAAAGACTAGAGCCATCAACGCTTATGCATCGCGGAGAAAGTACTGAGGTCCCCACCAAAGCGCACCACAGCAGCATTGAACACTCTGTCACAGGCGGAAGTTGGAGAAGGATCTTCACGAAGCACAGAGCAGGCACGATGCCCTTCTCGACAAATTTTCCAGTGGGGAAGCACGCCACCATCGCGACTATCTTGCGTCAAATAAACGGTCCAAGCGACCATTAAGTGATTTCGGCTCGACGTCTTTTCCCCCGAGCTTCAGGCTCTCTCCGAGTCGCCATTGACCCTGTTGTTGGGGTATGAGATTCTATGAGCTCCATCATATCATTGTTGGTTCCAGCCTTTGCAACACACGACTGGACCTCGAAGCTCTACAGGGCTCTCGGCGTCCCAAACATCTAGCAAAGCCCAAGGATCACAGACCTTAAGCTCTGAAGGACCGCCTCAAGACGAGTCTGCTAATTGCGCACTGATGAGCGACCTTGTTGGATGTTCCAATCAGAGCGCAGATGAGGATTAGAGGGACTGGAACGAGCATTGGGGCATAAAGAAAGATGTCTGTGCAGAGAGGCGTGGCAGGGTTTCCAACAGGACGTTGTTTTGAGCCGGTTAACCCTAGGCCATTCCTTTTCGGCGCAAGCGTATTGGCAGGGATCATAGAGCTAGCTTCAACGACGAGTCAAGTCCTCCTATCTCACGGCGTTGTGCTGAGTATAGTAGTCACCGCCTACTCTGGCGGCCGCTTCTTTAGCGATGTCTAGTGAAGGGAGAGCTGCCAGACAGCCAGGAGGTGCTTCGACGTCCACGCCTGCAAGGCCGGCTCGCCGTCCCGTCCAGCAACCCTTTCGATTGGGAAACCTGCCAATTGAGATACGTCACGAAATCTACCGTCTATGTCTAGTCAACGAAACACCGATTCCTATCATGGTCGACGAGCCATGCGCTTCCGACGGTGTGCGATTGTCCGAAGCCCAATTCTTTGACAATCCTGAACCGGAGCAGCTTACACCTCGCATTGGTCGCTCCCCGATGGAAAGATTCACCATCGATGCAGGCCTTTTGTGCGTCAGTAGGACCATTCGTGAAGAAGCGGCCGCATTGCTCTACGGACACAACACTTTCCAATTCTTGGGCGAAGACTGCTGGATCGACCTCTTCCGCTTCCACCGACGCCTAACCCAGGATCGCCAATACCTCCGCAATGTGGAAATTGCCACTACGTGGTCCAAAAGCGCTAAGACGGTCATCCAATTGAGCGATTCAAGTACTTTTGGAATCGAATTATCAAAGGTCCTCTGTGGTCTCAGAACTCTCACACTCCGTGTCTCCGAAGATGTAATGATCGCCAACATCGAGCTCTTGCGCCGAATACGCCATGCTTGTAGAGAGGAGTGCCACATTGTAATGGACATATGAACGGCGTTACTATACAATGGTCTACGCGAACCGGAGGACCGCCCGATCAGGATTAGCTCCGTTGCTATCAAGAAGATGAGCGAATGGCAATGGAACATCAAAGGCGAGTACGAGCTGGTCGATGAGGGTCACCATTTTAAGGAAGAGGCCGTATGGCTCAGGTGGTTGCGGCTGAACGCACAGAAGGGCATGCCCAGGCTGAAATTCTTGAGACATCGGAAGGCCTTCATCAACAGCATACAAAATCATCGGGCATACCTTCGAAGTCAGATCAACCACCAGGCATATCTTGAAAGTCAGATCAAGATATGAAGAGCCAAACCTGCGGCGAGAGTGGGCAGGATCCCCTGTTCTTCCATGCGAACATTTGGCGATTGCATAATAGATGCGACTTTCGGGAAAACAATTTTCCCCACCTCAAAGGTTCGACTTTATCAAAATAGGTCGCACATTGAATCTTCGAGGCTCATATTAAAGCTCTATACATTGCGAGTCGACAGCTTTTGTTTTTATACATATTGATTGTATAAGTGCAAAGTTGTTGACGTTTTTTTATTTCGACTTGATTATCCCTGTCACTAGCGCATATCCATGGATTTTTTGAACTCTTGGTTAACATTCTATTAAACAAAGTAATGTATACAAAAAGTTGTAGTATAAGATAGGGCAATCACTTTGAACTATCAACAAGCAGTTTTGCATCTAGATGGCACGAGATATCCAACTTCCAATTTGCATTGAGCTGTGTGGTGAGGGGAATTTGTTTTCCAAAAGTCGCAACCATTATGCAACCGCCAAATGTCAAACCAGCGGATATCTATCTTCCCATTCGTTCACCTATACTACATATTTGGAGTGCTTTGTCAACCTAGAAGAGAAACGGCGCCGAGCTTGCTCAGCGTAGACCGGTCCAATACAAGCCTCTTTCGCAACATCCTTGACGAGCGCAATCAAGTCCACATCCTCGTCCCAGCTCCTCGCCGCAATCGCAACATCCAAAGGCTCTGCTCGAGTAATAGCTTCAACATCACAGTCCTGATGTTCGGGACCTATAATGTCCCATGGATGGAGGTGCGTAACACCAGTCCAAGGTTCAGCATAGAACTCCTTAATAGTCAATGCCACACGCTCCACCGTGACCGCATGGCTCTTTTCGAGATTCGTACGCATGGGCTTCCCGGCCTCCGTGATCCGTGTGACAATCTTAGGATGTGCCATCAGCAAATCGCAGAACCTATCCACAGATTCCTTCGGGATGCGATCGCGCTGCGGGATCAGGAAGCTGAGATAAGGTCTCTGCCGCACCTGGGCCCAGAACCCGCCTCCCTGCTGCATAATCTCGGGCCGCAGGCGCTCGAAGGGCTGCGAGTTGTGGGTCAGCAGGCCATAGTCGTGGAGTTCGAGAAGTCCAGCTACAAGGCCCTCGGACTCGGGGTCCAAGGGACCCATGTGATGGATGCTGCAATTGCGTTCGCCGTTGATGGACAGGCGGCTGAGGGTGAGGGCCGCAGAGTAGCTTTCCGATGCTTGCCACTCTTTTTGGACGGCGTCGAGGCTTGCGTCATCGACTGCGTTGTTGACGATAGGTTGCTCGCGAGGGGCGGCCATGCGTCGTTCGAGCTCTAGGAGGCGCTTGGGGTCCATTTTCGCCTGCGCGCTGGTTAATCCGCCCACGGAACAGTTGTGACACATGGTGGAAGGTCCGGTCTTGGAAGTCCGTGTTTGAGCTGTGTTGGTTTTTGGTAGATGGTTGATAGGACAGTATGTGGAGGTTTTGCGGCTTTGGGAATTGATGGGGATATGTTCTTTGCGAACGGAGGCCTTTTATATTGAAGGCTGGACTTACAACTCTATTGTTTCTTTGGTGAATAGACAAAAGGCTCTGCCTCTTGTTCGGTCTCGTTGCTCTCATATCAGTCTTTATCCCTAGATGTCACCGATTGTTTTGACAACGAGTTCTTTGTTAGCTGATATGGCCACGAAAAAGGTTAGCGGGAATATTGCGCAGTCCGAGAAATCACACGTTATGAGGCCCGAACCAACGAGTGCTCTTGCATACCTAGAAGTGCTCTTGAATACCTGTTACACTGGCACAACGACGAAGACTCGCCGCTTACTTCTTATTGAAGAAAACCATCAACCCATTACTCTCGTCACTTGGAGCTGGATTGAAATAGTCGTGCTTGATGTCAATGTCCCTCTCCCTGTATGTATCATAAAGTTCCATATCCTTCCCAAATCTCTGGAACATTGTAGCCATCGTCGTCAAGAACTCTGCTTTTCCCAGCTCGCGGCCAACGCAAGACCTACTACCGGCGCCGAACGCAAACATATACTTGAGCAGCCTCTGCCCCTCCGTCTGCAACGGCAGCCAGCGTTCTAGATTGAAGGCGTAGTGATCAGGGAATATGTCCTCGTCTTCATGAACATGCAGCGATGTCATGCCCACCGGGGTCCCTGGCGGTATGACCCACTCTTTGTAACGTAACGCAGCATCTGGGAAGATACGTTGTAGGCGATGGCAAGCCCCGTGGAAGTGACGAAGGCTCTCGTACCAGATCGCCATAAGGTATGGCATCTGCTCCAGCTGCTGCAGGTTACGCGGCGAGCCCGCCTTAACCCCCACTTGATACAATTCGTCCATCAATTTTGTCAATATCGGCGGGTTAGCCAGTACATGGTAGGTAGCTACTTTGAGAGCGTGGCTCGTGGTCAAGGTTCCTGCGGAGATGGCAGACTGCGCTTCGGCTTTCATCCGGGCTGCAGCCTTCTCCGACTTAGGCAGGTTGGAGTTCAAGAAGGCTTGCATCATCGGCACGCAACCGGTCGTCTCTTTTATTTCCATACGGTTGCGCTGCGATATAGCTTCTTGAGCTTGCTGGAAAAGGTCATTCTGCTGACATAGAACGCGATATGTTTCCGGGCTTGTATATCTGGTGACCCAGAGAGGAAACGAGTACATCATCGGGAAAAGCCAGCCGAACTGTTTGAGGAGGTGGCTTGTCTTGCTTAGAGCCATCCAGGCATTGTAATCATCGCCATGAAAGTAAGGTCTTTCGAGATTACCGTAGCCTTTCGAGAAGCTGTACTCGGAAATAATATCAGAAGTCAGGTTTGCGAAAGCATAGATCATGGTAACTGGTTTCTTAGCGGCCTGATATTCAGCAAGGCGGTCACAGAACTTGTCCACCAGCGGTTGTATGAACGTTGGCTGAAGGCGGGACACCTGTTGCTTGGAGAAATATGGGTTCCAGGGCTCACGTCGCATCCGGTGTGCATCATGGTCCAGGGTGTCGAAGGTCGAAACGTCATTGAAGCCAAACATCCGCATCTAATGATCTCGTCAGAATGCTTCCGTTAGGGGTAATTGACGCCACTGAGTATGAAATCGTCACATACCGACCAGAACCACTTGTCGGATTTGCGCTTACTGCCTCCAACATACAGGACCTCGTAGAATTGCGGATCATAAATATGAAGCTCATAGGGGTTGATGCGGATAATGGGGCCTTGACATGTCAGTGGGTTCCTGAGGCAGAAAGTTGGGGACTGCTGAGGAAAACCGTATTTCTTGTGGTAATCCACAATCTTCCAGGTGTACTGGCCTTTGCGTATGACATCGTAATAGAATTCATTCCAAAAGGTAAGTGCTGCGAATCTTGGGCCTGGGAAACCCGCAATGGGAGACAGGTACAAACGCCATATCGCGCCGTACAAGAGCCAGCCGGTGACCAGACATAGGGCAAGTATGAGGGCATGACCGTAAGCCATACATGGGAACCCGCCCGGTATCTCAGGCATGTTGAGTGAACCGCTCAAGCGCTGATAGTGGAAGTATATTGAGATACTAGATAACGACTTTGGAGAGCTGCGGGTTGAAAGGTTTGAGATTCATCCTACGATTTATTCTCTGCTTATCGCGCGCTTCACCCGCCTAGGCTGTATCTCGGTGCCAGAGTATGATAGCAGGTGAAGGCCACATGTTTAGCTACAGGAACTGCCGGCAGCATTGGCTTGCATGACCGTGATTTGCTCCTAAGCTACCCTCTCAGCATCCTGCCTCGCAGCTCGCGTCCAGCGAGAGCGATGAATGGGAATACAACAAATACTAATGTAGTCTGACCAGCCATTCTCACAATACAGTAAGGCCGATTTCGAGAGAGCATGCATGTAATGTGTAGAGCGTTTGAATTTCCACAGATTAGGTCCCTAGGCGAGCTGGTCGTGAAATCAAGGTGCTCTTCAATCCAGGACATGGAGTGTCCTGTCCGAACTTCCACCCTGAAAGTTGGATAGATAACCTCGCAAACCATTCACTTTCATGACAGCAGCGCACACGCCCTACGCTCGCCATGGTCGAGCAATTACCGGCCCCAAGCCCGGTCAATATCTCTTCATTGCAATCGCCTTGGAGCAACGCCGACTTTCTCCTCAAGCGGTGCTGGCGCCTGCAAGACTGCCCTTCTTGCTTAGAAACCACTGATCCTTGCAGCTGGTGTGCCATCGTATGTTGAGCTCCTCGTCCTACTCTCGGATCTCAAACAGGTAATCTTGATGGGCTCTTGATCGCTTACCATAGCCAATGACTTCCGCCGCAGTCTTCCTCATGCATCGCGAACGACTGGCCGATCCCTATCCTAGCACCCATTGGAAGGCCTGGTATATGTCCACTCTCGGGCGAACGATGGGAACTTCGTGCCAAAGGTACTGGCTGCGAGATATCAACCTTGACGTTTCTGACGGTTATCGTTGCGGTGCTGTCGACCACAGCGCTTGGACTTCTCATCTGGGCTACATTAAGTCTTTCGAGGCGGCTGAGACGAGTATGGAAGGCAAGAAAGTCATACACAGAGCGGATGAAGCACGACTTGAGGAGCAAATGGGATGCTACGCGTTTCTGGTACTCCTCGAAACCCAAACGTTTAGCTGAAGGTGCAGAGGTCCAGGCCGTGGGAGAACAGACGAGGCTACTAGCTTGACAGTGGATGCATTGAGGAGCGATGATCTCGCAGACAAGCTCTAGATCATGCGGCTATTCTATGCTATGAGTTCCCTTTCAACGCCTTGTTCGGCATCTACTCCACCGTTAACAGCTTACCCTGCTCCGCGATGAACCTTCCGAACTTCCAGCGCCTACGGAAAGGCCAATCTAGAATGCCCTCAACGATGATTTCGACGTGCATTGTAACCAGGCAAACACATGTCAGCTAAGCCATATCTACCCCTGACGGCAGATGGAAGGTGGGATCCAGGACATGTACGGAATAGGCTATGGGTTGGACTTACAGCATTCCCCAAATACCATTGACTGCGCACGCGTCATGGTCCTCACCCAGGAGACCTGCCAAGATCCAGAGCAATTGCAACAATGCTGGTATGATTGGTATGAATTAAGCTACTCGTGCCCTCGTCTCTGCGATTTGGTTTATTGGCAGTTGGTATCTCCGAATTCAACGCCTGGTTGCTAAGCATGTCTTCACGAGCCCACTCCTATTCAGTCGCATTACTAGCCATTGGGGTCATCAGAGAATATTAATTCGCGGAGCCTAAATTTCGGAACCTACGGAAGGAGGGAGGCCCGGCTTGGATTTGACGATCACATTCATCATTGACTTTGAGGTGATTTTGGGCTCAACGCATGCTCTAGTTGTGATTGATTGGGGACATATAGCGACTGCGAGTGAAGTGCCCCGAGACGCGGAATTTGCGGCCTCGGTCGTTAAACAGTGCCGTACCAGAATACGCGACACGGCGAAGTGAACATGAGCATCAGCTGCTTTGGTGGTGTCGTCGTGGTTGATGCACCAAATGTAATAGGGTCGCTGATGGGCCGAAACATGTCGTTGCTTGCATCAGCGTCTCCCCCAAGCTGGGACATAACATGGTATGGTAGTCTACTATATCGTACGAGCAGAACTTGAATGCCGAGCTAGACACTGGTAGTACTGCACTGACCTTTGGCGGCTTCGCGAGGATGCCCGTGGCGCTAATTCGCAGTCATGATAGTCCTTGAGTTATACTAGGGTGTCGCATGTAAAATGTCATTGTTCAATAGTGGCGTGCAATCTAGGCATGTACGACCCATCGGCCGCGATTGACCAAACAACTTCTTGTGACAGCATGCACTATTTCAATTCTCAAGCTATTCCTCGAAGTTAATCGACACCTGCCTGCTATTCCGGAGATCTGAGTATTCTTCGAGCCCCCGAGGGTCTTAGATCATCAGGTATACCACTGCTGCTCGGGTCTCTGCGGTATTCTCAAAGGTGAGATGCCACACGTCACCATTGTCGACATGCACAACGACCTCTTCCGCAGCTCGCTCATGGTCTATCGATGTCACGTTCTGCTTTGTGAGCATCCTCCACCACACCATTATATCGTGGTCCCACTCCTCAAGTATGAAGTTGCTGCGCTTTATGCGGAAATGAGGCTGATCTGGGTTTTCGAAGGAGCCATCGGGATTGTTGATCTGAACCTTGAGCTGTGGGTACCAAGCCGACAAGGGTAGTGTTCTCTGTGAGATGGTGTAAGTAAACGAAAGACTGGGATCTAAACAACCCACCCGACATCCTGATCTACCACAACATTGCTCGCCACAATGGTTCTCAGTCAATGCTTCAAGTCGCTGCTCGATGGCCTCATCGAGCGTAGTAGTAGCTCCGAGAGGACCCTCTTTAAGCTTCGTCAAGCGCTCGAGGACGTCAAATTGGTGCTCGTCAGTACCAATCGGACCCCAAGTCATCAGACGATCGATCTTCCGATCCAGGAAAAGCCACAGCTTGCGGAATTGGAACTCGTTATGGCGTAGGCGCTCCAAGAGTGGACACCATTCCTCGATGTCGTCCAGAATGCCAGTAATCGTAACCTGGTCGATTGGCGATAGAAAAGGGAAGGAGCTGCCACTACTCGATGTTGACGATTCACGACGGCGACAGGAGGGATCTGAGGCGACCATTGTATAGTCGACCAATTCTCAATTCCTTTGTCGCAATCCCGATAAGATAACTTTGATAGACAGAGTGTCAGGATTGAAGCGTGGTTGGTGACACGTGATGATATGAGCTGCCTAGGAGTGTTGTCCTGGATACAAGACGAATCATAAAGAAGAAGAAAGAGAGGCTTAGCTGTGAACTCCAGCTAGATATACGTAGGCTCCAGGTCGGTCCGGGTACCTAGCTACACTACAGTCAACACCACCCCACCACCCATAAGTATCGAAGTGTTGAACGGCAGTCCGGGTAGCTGTGCATCCGGGATTCGGTCAGAATTCATGCTAGGACCGTGACAGGAAGTGAGAATGAAAACCACTACAGGTAGGTCTGTCTTGTGGGAGATTTAATTTTTTCGCACTATACTACTAACGTAACTCTACAAGTGGCTTAGATACTCGACAACACAGATACAGAAAGACATTTTCCCGAACGAAGCGGATTCGCGATGAGACTGGCATGCTATTGATGGGTCCAGTGGAGGTATCAAAGGAGTGCATGCATCGTTCCGACATCATCTGTCTTGGATCACAGGCCTGTTTTATGTACCTACGTACAATTAAACATTGAGTAAACGGCTTATTGACCCCAGCTAAGATATCCAACATTACCAAAGATCTGAGTACACTCAAGTAGACGAGAACGACAAAAGAATCTATATTATCAACAGTAAGTAATGCCAAACAGCAAACGCAGCTATCAACCAAGTGACACGAAGACATTGTGCTGATCAGACAAATTAACACCCTCGCTCAATTCAGCACTCTTGTCGAGTCATCTCCGCGGCTGCCTCTGACCAATCCTTTTTTCTTGACCAGCTTTTCGAACCGTGGCCGAGGCAAGGCATTGGTAAATATATCTGCAAGGTTGTCCTTGCTACCCACTCTGGTAGTTTTGATGTCGATTTTAGACTCTAAAAATTCTGCGGAGTGATCTAAAATTGCAGAAAGTTGCTCTCGGAGTCACGGGGTGCGGAAAAGAACACGACGGTTCTCTTGATCTTATCTTTCTTGTCGTCCAGCTCTGCAGTTGCCGCATGCGCGTCGGTGTTGATGAATCATATGTGTCAACTCGCTACAGACAATAGAAGTAATTGATCCTTCAAGATATGGCGATTCCATTGACCTTAACGATGCTGGCTCATTCGAGCACCGATATCCCCCCAACATAGCCCTCCAAATGTATAATATTTCGACCCTAAAAAGGCCCAGGCTTCTTCAGCTCCGCATCCTTACGCTCCATGATGATACGCCACACAGTGGCAGAAATTTTCTCCTTATGGACTCGCGGCCAGATCTCCCAACCTTTTGTCTTTTCTAGCAGCTTGCAGGTTCGGTAAGCCTCGTTGAGGTGCGTTTTCATGTATTCGTTCGTGATGGCGTCGAATGTAGCCTGGGCATAAATTTCGGCTTAGACACTGTAGTATACTGCTGCAAAAAACTTACAGCGCTAGGGTAGGGAGTGACTGATTCTCAATAGAAGTGCGCGTCATGTACTGAATCGCTCCCAACCAAGTGAGACACGGGCAGAGAGGAGAGCCTTGAATATCGTAGGTAAGCACAAACTCCAATGGTAAAGCCCATATCCGCTAGTGCGCCATTGCGCAGTCAGTTCTACTATGTGAGATGGCTTTCTCTGCGATGAAGCTATGACTTCTTGTCAGAGATCCCATTATGCCTTGGCAAGGCTACCAGCTGCATCCAAATAATTCGGACCGCTTCTAGAGTCCATCTTCTCCAATCTAGATTCATCGTCGCTAACAGGTGTCAGCTATAGAACGAGTAGGATAGCAAGGGCTCTGCAGAACTTACGCGAATACGATTCGCCCATCTTCAATTTTCGTTTCTCCACCCATGAGCTAGGTCACGTCGTTCGGAAATCTCCATATCTCATCTGTGAGGTACTGCTCTCTCACTGGGACCCCAAAGGGTTCTTCTTGAGCTTTATTGCCGTGCATACAGCGGTGGGTCTTTAACATTATCTTTCGCGAGATGTTCCGCTGGTGTTTGCCAGGGTTCCTGTCCTCAGAGTATGTGCTCACTAGCTCGATGTAGCCTGGATGAAGTTAAAATTCCCATCGACATAGACAAATCCAGAGATTTCTGTGCAACTCTTGCTGCTAACGTCAGATAAAAATGTATGTCTCTCCATTGCAGCCCAAAATCACATGGTCTCTGCAAGTACAAACTCTCTGATAGCTACCTATTCCTTCGACTAAATCTTTGTACTCAGTACTCACTCAAGCTCGCAGTGACTGTATTCGGTTCTTATGTCCACTTTGTCCGCCCACAGCGCTCTCACAAATATACCTTGAAGCATAAATTGACGCATGCCACACATGATTCTCTCGACGTTCTCTCATTATATCGAAGTGGATTTCCTCAGCTTCTTGAGAGCTTTTTCAGTGAAGGGACATGTCTCTACGACAAGGCAGTGTTCCAGGTACACAACGTTGATCGATCCGTTCTTAATGACCATGTAAGAAGTTGCGAGCTCCGCGTGCTTTAAAATGGCATTGTCTCTGTGCTGCCCAAAAGTGCGAAACAGCGATATAGGCTAAAGCAGGTCTCGACTCTGTGCATGGTTCGCCCAAGAACTGTAGAGACTCAGAAGTACCCTGTATTGCCGTTATCTCTGTAAGCCTTCTGAGGAGGTATTATTTCGAGAGGTCATATCGATCAAGACGACAAGCGATTTTGGAGTCTGACGTTGCTGGTTGCCGACTGATTCCTCGTCGTCCAAAGGGTTCTTAGCATCGCCAGAGTCTGCTGGGATTGCATCTGAGAACATATTCTCGTCTCCCAAATTATTGCTGTCATCGCATCGTTTCTGTCATCGCATTATTGCTGTCATCACAGCGTTTCTCAATACGCGACTTAATGTTTCCATACCTAGAGGCTTCTTCTCCTTCCGCCGCTTTATCTGGTATGTATTTTCAGAGCCATCTCAACTATTTTCAACCCCGCCAGCAGTCTTTCGCTTGCTACGAGCCTTGTTGCTTGATCTGGAAATTAGCTTGGCGCTGTCCATTCCTGCGTTGTTGGTACTAGGCTCAGTGCCACTTGTACAGCATGGAATGCCAGCAAGATTTCCCACATTGATCTGGCCAAAACGCTGATAGAGCTTGCAGACCACTTTCCTGCCTGTGGTTCTCGGAGACGGGCGCATCTTTGAAGATAACATAGAACGCAGCACAAACGAAGAAATCTTCGCAATCAATATCATTGATTTGTCTTGAGACAGATGACACTCTGAGGCTTCACATGCGAGAATCTGACTGTAGGGTTTATGTGGCGTTTCCCGTAACTCGTTATTCTAGAGATGGTAGAGCTTTCAGCAATGAAAGAGAAACGTAGTAGCCCAGTGTGCAACCTTGAGTGTTGCAGCACGTTATGGTCCAATGTCGCAATTTCGAATTAGATAAAGATATCTAAACTGTCTTGATCTGTAATTTCAGCTCTTTTAGAGAGCGAATTTTCCAGACATCACTCGCGAAAGAGGAATCCAAGAATATAGTAATTTAGGTTCTTGAAGGTATCGAGAAGACGAAGGACATCTTGTACTTCAAGTTGGGTTAGAGCGAGGGGGTTGGAAGAACCAGAAGACCCACATAGGATGGACCATTCCGGCGCTGTGGTCTAATAAAAATGGTATGATTGGATAATAATTTGCTTCAAGTATAGTGGTAGAATGCAGCTTGCATGTCAATCCTGTAGGAGCCTGCCCTCCAGTCCTTTAACAGCTAGCTCTGCACCGAGACTAAGTTCTCCTTGCCCGTCTGAAGTAAGAAATCTTACCGTCGACCCAATGACAAGCTGTCAGTTCAGGATCAGGGGCTCACAGTAATACTGCTTGCCGATGACGGAGCTGTAGAACTCGCGTCGTTTTTTTATGATGATGATATCGGAAGGAAAGATCCAATTGGGTAGACATACCAGTGGGAGACACTCTTCTCTAAGACAACTTATCAAATTTTGGGGCTAACGGGATTTCTCTCGATTCGACGGAACTCGAGTAGGTCTTCTGAAGGCGTCGATGACTCTCGAATGATGTAAGTACCGATGAAGGCATGGTATAGGCAGAGACTGAGCTCACCTTTGGACTTGTCCAGTCTGCGTGTGTGTTCCGGCAGCAATGGCGGAATAACCCACTAATTATAGAAAAGGATGTTTTTCTTATGTCTGAGGCCTGTCATTTATGGGGTTCTCCGCGAAAGATTTTAGTTGGAAAAGGGTAGAGATCTTAGTGTTATCGGCTCTTCACTGAATTCGATACGGCGCCTACAGTGGGGTAGCCAGAGTGCCAGACAACAGAAAACCACAGAGAGAAAAGCCACTGCGTAGAAACCGAGAGCCACGAACGTAAGCAGCAACGCTATTAAAGTGAGCCGGTATCTGTAATAGTGCCTGAAGGTGTGACTGCATCTACCATAGCACTTACGACCGCACATCGTAAGCATGATGGTAAATATTAGATAGCCAAAAGTGGCATCGTGGCTAGAAAGCAGTGCAGATAACCCAGTTCCTCAAACGCCAAGTTCAATCAAACCAAGAAGGCCAATGGATTCGAGCCCCAAACTAACATTCTGTCAGCATTTACATTCTCAGTTCGGTTGCCTCGTGCAAACCTTTAATCGCCCAAGCGAAGGCGTTTCCCAGTAGGAAGAGGCTGGACTTCGGTTTCATCACGACTCCGTTTGTTCTTTCTCTTGCTACCGGCCACAGGCACACGGACAACGCTGATACCATCATGATTGTCCCACCGGATTATCATCCCACGCACGCCCTAATAATTCTCCCCAAAGTGAACACACGCCTGGGTGTCCCTCGGGCATCCGAACCGATCCTTACAGGTATGTAGCTCGTCTTCTCGTAGATGGTGAACATCTCGAAGAGCTGGTTTGCCGCCAGTAAAGACTCAGTGCAACACATACCAACACCGCCAAACAACACACGGTCGCAACCCACGGCGACATTCTGGTAGCGAGTAGCCATCGGTGCTGGGGCCGGCCCTTTATAGTACGTATCGCTACTCTGCGAGTCTGCCGTTTCTATTGAGGGTATCAGATGCTTACCCAAAGACAAATAGCCACTATCAAAGGACCATGCGCAGCCGACGAAGACGTGGCACGCTCTGCTGCCAACACAGCAGCACGAACATAGAGTTGCAGACCCAGCGGTGTATCTCGCTTCCGAGCTGAGCAGAAACATCTCATCGAGCTGCTCAAGGGACGACTCATCTTGTTCGTCTTCTACTTCTTCATAATCCGGTTTCATTGGGAGACCTGCTCTGTCATTATCATCTTCTTTAAACGCTACTAATTCGCCACTTCAGATGACATCCTGAATCGCTTTCAGAGACAGCTCTACCTCTTCCTCCTCCCCTTCGGAGAAGTTGTTTGCAAACAGAGTTGAGGATTCGCTGTCACTGTCTGCGTTGTCAGCCACAGCTTTACTCTTAGAGGAGGTGGCTGCTTTTTTGGATGGCAGTGGAGCTATGTCCATCGTCTCGGAGACCGAAACTACACTGGCTCCGTAAATAATTGTGGTCGTTCTTTAAACTTCAAACCAATTGATCCAAGGCTGTAAAGAACAATGTTGATTACAAAGAGCGACTCTAACTCGACAATAAACTTGATTGAGTGGCGAGCATTTCTCCATGGGATATCTGCGACCACTCAAATTCCAGAAATATGTGGGACATGTAGCCTACCGCGCAAGGTAGTCTCAATAGAATGACTTTGCAGCCGCTTGCGTAAGTATGTTGTGTAACAGACGTTGAGATAACAAGGCGTGCACGTCATCCTCTTGTCCAGACTCTCCTTCAAACGTTGCCAGCATTCGCGGCAGAACATTGAGCCGCCTTTTGGAAGGATAGAGTCAGGCGCTGGCACTCCCTGAACAAGTCAGCGTGAGATGAAGTCAGAGACTTAAGGTCCAGGTACTTACGTGATCGCTTTACAGGTGGCCGCTGGTTTCGAGGCGTTGGAAGCGTTTCTCTTGGACATTCGGTTCGGCGCAGTGGTCTAATTGTCACTCAAAACTGATAGGGTCCAAGGAAGGGAGGAATGTCGTCATTGTACTTGTAGATATGACCATTATCATCATTAAGGCAGTCGCTGAAGATGGGGTCATTTCAGTACACCCTGCCGTTGAGATCGACCAAGAAAACGTAGAAATTTATCGAAGAAAGGACTTGTCGGATGAACAGTGGTGAAAGCATATATACTATGTGGATTTCAGTAGCTCCACGTTAGAGGGTCCTCGTGAACGAGCACAGAAATATATAGATAGAAGCATGTCCAGTGATCAGGGCGCCAGCAACCTTTCATCCTGCGGCTTACTTGACATTAATCTCGCCCCTACCAATCTTCGAAAAGAAGTCGAAAAAGGTCTTGGTACCTAAAGACGTTGATATCAGCGAAGGCTGAGATGATATCGTCAGTCCTCGAAATACTTGGGAATGTAAATTTCCTCCTGCCTCTCTTATGCCTTGTGATGGGACGTATTGCGGAGACTGAAGCAAGACTATGCCCCTGGAAGATCAAGCGAAAGAGGAGTCCTGGAATCTACGGCCATCCCGCGATACAGAAAATGTGCTTCTGTTCGTAAGTTTGTGTATCGAAATGCATAGCCCAATCCATAAGCCGATTATAAGCATGGCGTTGGATTTGTCCTTCGAACTTGGTATAGCGAGCGGGTGATCGCTCTTATTTTCAATCGAGGTCTCATGTGAGATTTTCGATTTACGGGCCTTGCGCCGAGCAAATCGAGGTATAGCAACCGTGGTTTCCGTTCCATGGTCTCGAGACTGGCTAGAAAAGTGACACTCTGTGTCAGTATCAATAGTAGAATAGTGTCGATTCTTTGTTCTTCAAAGTAGTACTTGCTTGCCATCGTAGCCGATGTTGACTTTCGGTATTCAAGCCACAGTACTCTCCTGGTTATCATGAATAGAAGACGAACCATAACGGAGTCGACTGTAGCGACGCGCAAGAATCACGCAAGCAAGCAGCACAGCTATGAGTTCTCGAGCTCTGGAGTGGTATGGCTTTTCTTAGTGTCAGCCAGCTCAAACTCCATTGCAGCGCTATACACGTGTGTGGAAACCTTGTGGTGATTCACAGAGAAGGACTTTCTCTCGCGACCAACTCTCTTTCGACGATCCAGATCCTGCGAGCCAGTGGTATGATGAGTTAAGCTGGTGATGGTAGTTGGAACAGGCTTTAGATGCGCGACTTACCACAGCACGCACGATCCAACGAATCCCGTCTGCCAGCACCCTCCGAAAGCAGACGACTAAGGCCCACCACCACATGAACGAAGATTTGGTGCCATTGGTGTGTTTGAAGCTTGGATGGGCGAGTACTTTGGAAAACCCCTTTCCACGGGTGGTAACAATGATCTGAATTAAACAAGAGACGATTTTTAAGACATAGACGAACCGAACAAAGTTGTTGTCTTACAACCATACTGACTCCATCCGCAATGGGGTGATAATGCTGTTCTCCGCTCTATTTCCATCATAAGTGCTGGATCGAACAGTCCTTGCCGAGCATATCATGGTGTGCTTGCCGACCTCTACCTTGCTGCATCAGCGCTAGAAATATTTGGCCTCATTAAGACGCAAGATGAGAGACCAGCGGAACATCTTGTTGAGTATATAACCATGTGTGCTTGGACTTTCTCAAATCTCTTTCGTTGACAAGAGTAGAGTTCTTGAGTCGTAACCAGAACCGTCTCCGCCTCCGCTTTTCCATAAGCTGCGACATGTCGGCCAGATTACACTCACGCCTTAGTGAGTACTAAGTAGTTAGATGAGTGTACGACGGAAGCCACATAGTATTGTCATCCGCGTTCACGGACATGTAGTCTTTGGCGGCGGGCTTTGTCCATCCAAGGACTAGATGAAATTGCTTCGCCGAGTCCTCTGACACTGTGCCTCCCGGAACTAGGTACTCGATTTCCTTGTCCGAGGTGTATGCGTTGTACAACGCTATGGTGACTAATAGGTGATGTGCCTGGTCGAGCTCAAGAAATACTTCGATGTTCAGCCAATCTTGCCCTTTGCCCAAGTATTGCTTACCATTGCGATGAGAGGAATGTGATACTTTGGGGGCATCCTAGCTCTCTTCGTCAGTAGCGTCCAAAGCACAACCAACTTGTGTATCCTGAGATCGAAAGACCTTGAAATGTTTGTTCTGGTGATGTACTGCTGTTCAGGCGCCATAGAACCGCACTACGTTTGCCAGACTTATGTTGTACTTCCAGCTGTTCTGTTCCCTGCTCGATTTCAGCTAACGGGCCCATAAGATCTACGTGAGAGATTAAACTTCCAAATAAGTACTGTTGCTGTAAAACAGCAGTAGAATAGCTTTCAACCTTGTATGTTCCATCTCTGAAGGCAATGATTCCGATCGGGTATTCTGCGAGACTCGGCACCAGTGTTGCTAGCCATCACTCAAGTTCAATAATGTTCGTGCGATTTCGACCAATGTTCCTGCGACAGAAATCTTGGATCTCGCCGAACAGACGAATAACGGGACAACCGCTGTCAGCGTCTATGTCTTTAAAACAGTTTAGCCCGGCGGTGAAGCGCAACACTGACCGAATGGAGTCCATGCCGGGTAGATGGTCTTCTACAATGATGTGAACTCGAGTACGGCGGTTAGAGTACAACCTTTAGCGCAGCCAACAACGCAAAGTAGAAGGCGAGGGTGAGGCCTGGTAGGGAATTACATGGTGGTGGTGTTTCTGGTCGATCTGGTATTAGACTTCGGCTTCCCCAAGTTGAAGACCTAACTTCGTCTTCTTCTGTGGTGACAGCACTTGTTTCAACTTTGTTGTCTGCACCAGGTGAGAGTGCCGGGATACACAAGCGGAATGACGGGAGATGCCTACGGACTCCTGCACAATAGATGATTGGGCGTGTGAGTCATGATTGGTTCCAGAGAAGGAACCGGATGGAATATGATCGGGAGTCTGAGGCGAATGAACGGTGTGATTCTCAAACCAAGTCCAATATATCAGCGTCTGTAACTTTGCAGACGAACGTCGGAAATAGCGGGGACCTAAATCATTCACATTGCTCAGCGTATCTTGGGACTGGAATTCCCAACATTAGGTTGGCATGATGTAGAGAGCTGAACTGCTTGCGAAGATAGCCATCCCACACAGGGATTTGCTATAGCGATCTCCAGTCATTCAACAATTATTTCTCCGTTTAGCTATTTCCTTGGAATCGACTTCATTGTGGTGTATTTGTATAGTGGCGCACTCGATTGGTGGCTTCGAAAGAGCGCCGTGGAGGACGCATCTATACTCACTCTCTTACAAGTGTTCGTAATGCAATCTGCCAATGGACGCGCTTCCCGTCAGCCAGCGGATCCAGCATAGCCAGAGCCCTTGCCGTGCGTCTTAATCGGTATTCAGCCATTCAGAACATACCACATCGCATGAAATAATGCTAGGCAGGATTCCCAATATCACTGTCCAGGTCGCTGGGCACGCTTCACAAGAGAGCATTCGGGTAGGCCATTCCGCTTCGAAAAGCTCTGGTAGATAGACCTCCACTTGACACTTTATCGAAGCTACCATCTGGTAGTATGCCATTCCTGCTGACGGCTGTGAAGCATGGGAAAGGAGCATCTGCCTGCATTTCTCTCATATTTCAGATGTTGACGTATTTTACTCACCAGTAGTGTAAAAGAAAGCCTTTGTCCCTCAGCTGAATCGGATGTCGAGTAGAGTTATGTTGCCACCACCTCCGGCCAAGGGCGCCGCGTTAGAGATGAAGAGTTTGACCGGTTGTAATATTATATAGTAGGTAATTTCACACCTGTTGTTACACAAGACTGCGAGCTTTTACTTTAGCTGATTGGCTGTGGAAACCATGCTAGGAAGAAATTAGGAAGGGAGTTTCTCGCGAGCCAGGAAACCGGGCATTAATCGCCTAGTGAATCGCTGTCCCTTACATGCTTCCGAAGTTGATCATGTTCTCGGAATTGATGTCTATTCTGTAGCACAACTCTTGAATTGCCAGGATCAGTCTTATAGATGAGAAGACGTTGAGGTATCCTTCGCAGGAATGATCTATTCGTAATTTCCCGTCCGAAATGGCTTTCCGTAGCTTTTCTCCCATGCCGTAGCCCTTCATAATATTGTCCCGTTCGTCGTTCAGGCCTTCAGCAATTCTTTTTCCATCGATATGGCTGCATAGTCGAGCCCCAAGCCTGTTCTATGCTCCCTCAATGGGTTGCCTGATCGTGGTGCAGCGTGGAAGGCTTCCACCGACTCGTCTTGGCACCCTTGGTACTGTTTCTTCTCGGCATCTTGTAATTCAACTTCTGGATCAACGATCTTGCTTCGAGGGTACACTATCGTCATAGCAATTACAACATGTCCAGAGAAGTGAGGTACCCGTCATCAAAGCTGGGTAGGACAGAACACTGACAATATCCAGCAGAATTGCTTGACTCCGACGAGAAGCCGGCTTGTTTTCGCGCAGCCACTCGTACCTGGCTGCCAGGCAGCGCCGAACCCGCGAAGCGAGCCCAGACTTATCGGTTCCAGCGTTCTCATTATTCATACCACGCGTGCTGAAGTCAAGCAGGGTATTGACCCGCTTGCTGAATCGTTGCGGCATAGGGACACACTGAAGCATGAGATAAGACATCAAAAATTAGTGCTGAACTTACTGTCTTGCGCTTATCAGCGCCGTAGGAGCACCGCCAGTTCTTCGGCTTGACGCACTACCTACATAAGTATACAGCGAAAAACAATTGTAGAAGGCTGACTTGGTAATCCGCTTTCTTTGACATGCCGGGAAAGGTATCGCAAATCGCAAGGACGCACAAGGGCACGCTTGGTAGCTTGAGCGCAAGGGGAGGGAGAATGCAGAACCATTTTGAATTGCTATCTCTGTCAGCGACACTTGTGCACCGTTTGCTGGAAGTTGGGCCCGTAATTTCTGGGTTGAGATAATTTGAGGATTGCGGGACTCAGAGCATGGGTCATGGAGGTCACTCATTAGCTTGAAGAGAAAGATCGACTCCCTAACTGCAACCAACGGAAAAAACTTAAGCAGGGAGGACCAATAGACACCTGTATAACATTCTTTGTAGATATCACCTTGGCGAATATCACAAGAGGATCCTAGGGTAGTCGTACCGCTACCATTCCTGATAGCTCGCAAGTTATTACAATGAATGTTGATAATATATGTGTACGAATGGAGTAATGATCAGAATCGCCATACTCGAGAGGGCTATAAAAGAGAAAGAACGAATGCTCGGGGCGCAAAGATCAGAGAACGAAAGTACGAGCATTCGACACCTCAATTTGCAATTTTCTTGCTTCACGGCTTGTATGGCATGTAGATACTTTAATCGTTGATCAAAGGTGGGAAAAGTAGCCTCTAGGTATCAAGTCCAGAAATTGAGTCGACCTTGAATCAGTGCAGTAAATTTTTCCTGCCATGCCATGCCGAGATCGACCAAACCGGAGGAAATAGATGTACTGAATGAAAAGAGGTCTGGCGAGCTTGTAGAGTGATGCATCAGCGTTGCCGAGGGCTACTAGCCATCTTTGAAGTGATAAGTGGTGCTCCGCCGCAATGAGAAACCACAGTTTAGGTGGTGTCTTCTGGCCCCATCATGCAAAACGCTTGAATTGGGTGTGCCGGCTTCTTTGAGAAAGAGACTGGTAATTTAGAGGTGCTTGATGCCGGTCGCAACGCAACAGGAAGAAAATGCAAGGCAAGAAAGTGATGTTGTACCAACCGAGTGTTCGCTGATCACTAGGGATAGGTTTCAGTCACACAGAGAAAAGGCATATTGCCAATTTCAGAACTCTGTCGCCGCCCGTCGTTAGCCTTGCTTTTGAGCTAACTGCCAAAAGAGTCAGTGTTGCAAGAAGGTGCGCTCACCTGCTGCTCTACACAACAATTCTGCGGGAGGTCAACACCACTGGGAGGATCCTTGGCCTGGGTTTTGTCGAAGAAACCATCGCTGCCATAGCAGTCGGCGAACACAGGTTAATGGCGGTCAAATTTGCCATGATCGTCGACCAACATTGGACACTGTACCAGCCGTTGGACAACGCCGAATCCAATGAGAGCAGCTATGGCATGGTGTGTCGATGAGGTATGCCTCATGATGTGGATGCAACTGTGTGATAGAATGGGGTCAACAAAAACAAAAGGGTTGGAATGTGTAAAGTAAGTGTTGGATTCTTTTGGATGGAGACTCGTGAATAGTGGATAGAGACTTGGGGAGGAGTATTGCCGGGCCAATGATATCTCGGGTGGGCGACAAACGTCCAGAACCTGACAATTTCCAACATGGAGTATGCACTTTGCAGGCGTGCGAGTGACTTCTGAAGTCCATATCCAGTGGAAAATTAAAGGTTAGTATTTAGTATATAATAGCAACTGATGGAGCCAAGGGCACAGGGGACAATGTGCCACTTTGGCACGTCTCGTTGTCTACCCAATGAGGGCTTGAAAAGTCGCCCGAATCTAAATGACGAATATTTGAGATTCTACCATGCTCTGCGTCTGCGAAAGGTGACGGACGAGAAATTGGTGCTCTAAACCTGGGCATCGGTGAGATGGACGCATTTCATCTTGGCCAGGCCCTCCAACAAGAAAAGTCTTTGGCTTGGTCGCTGCTTACTGAGATCCCTCTATGACCAGGAGTAGACTTCAATCATTGAGTTTGGTGATGTTTCGTCCCTGGTCGATTACTCCGTCGTTGATCTATTGTGCCCTTTTCCAAATTGCCGCAAAAATCCTCCGAGGTGCACGCTGCCGCCATATGGGCTGGGCTTCTGGGCTTCCCGTACGCGATGTCGATTTCTTCTTCTTTTTGCCTGATGTTTCTCCTCAGTTGCGCTCGACGGCAGGGTGTTGCATCGCTGGGGATCAATCAGACCGTTCATGTTAGCCTTGAGGCTTGAGACTCCAATAGCTTGTTATCCAAAGACCTGGTTGACAGTTTTCCACCCTCATTTTACCTATAAAATCATACAGGAGATGTCAATATTGGTGCCTGTGACTGTCAGCATCAACCACTTCCAACATCTTCGCGCAATTCCTTTTCATCCCGAGAGCCAACGAAAGCTTTTCTGACGAAGGCGAGCCACAGCTTTACGTTCTCCTTCTGTCGCCTTCTTTTTCGCCTCTTCTTGTCACCTTTACTTTCCTTCCGTGAAGCCTCGATAACTCCATCGCAAATTAACGATTGTGCATCACCAGGCGCCAACTCGTTATCTGAAAGACCATCGCAGATATCGTGTTCGGGCAGAACACTGATTGGAAAGACCTTTGGCAATTTGAGATGGCCCATTCGACTTGCGAGGTCGATATAGCTCCTCACTGTCAGATCGGTCAGATTGAGCACTGGATCAGTTCTGGTGTCATATTCGACTTGATATTTGAATGCTTTGTGTGCCTTCTTACGATGTGGTTTCTCACCAGAGTGCTTCCCTTCGTGCCAGCGCTGTTCTTCAACGGTTGGGTCATGCGGGATGTTTAAGGATTGAGAAAAGCGAGAAGGTTCAAGACCCGACAATATTGACGGAGAAGGGGTGAAGTCGTTGTTGATGGTAGTGAGATTGGCGAAGTACTGGGTGAGACTCATCCAAGTGAAGGTCTGAGGAGAATAAGCTGGGCCTGGAGGAGCCGATTTGGATGGTGGTAGTGGTGCGATGAATTTTGGCTTCTTGGCTTTGTGCTTTTTGTTATCTTTGCCCATTTTCCCTGGACCTTTGGTCTTGTCCTTTTTCTTGTTTACTACCTCCCCCGATGCTTTGTTGCCCGTTTGTGATGTTGCTCGAAGGGAATCCGCGCCCAACATATCGTGATCACCCGAGCCGAGGGTGTCCACAAGCTTTCCGGAAGCCCTAGAACTGAAGCCCTCTAATCCACTAATATTGTACTCGATCACGCGCATTGTCGGGTAATAGTTTGGCACGACGCTCGGACTAACCAGGGACAGGCTATACCGCTCGCCCCACTCACCGCCAATCTTCTCTAAGTATCTTGCCTCCTTGGACTTCTTGGGTTTCTTGGCCTTTTTCTTCTTCCTTCGTGAAGTCTCCAGAGACTTGCCATGTTCCTTCTCACCGTCCGTGTACTCGTGCAAAACATTTGAGTTTGGCAGTCTCCGCCAGCCGGTACGCAAATCAGAAAGATACTCGGCAGACGACTGGATTGTGAGCTCGTCATCCAGCACTGCCCGGATTCGCACATCGACTTCCCCGTCCATGACGTTCTGCTCAACCTCTTTCGAATCTTGAAACATGAAATGGTCGATGTTCATATGCCCATACACTGAGCCAACCACGACATCCCGATATTGGTGCATCCACAGAGTATATTTATGCCAGCATGTCTCATCCCAACTGAGTTTGTTTTCGGTTCTAGCAGGTGGTATATGACCTGTTAGAATGGCCTTCATGCCCCTCTGTCTCAGAAACTGTAGCTGTATGCGTAGCCATTCCATCTGCTCATAACCCGGCTCAGTTGGATCGGCGCAGCCATCCACGGCGGTGTTCGAATCGAAGAAATATAGTGTATTGATGCTGAAGACAGCAAGCTTTTCAGGGATGACCTCTACGAAGAACCAGCCACCTCTTTCGAAGCTGTGCCTCTGCGGCTCCGGGATCAGTTTCCGCCAGATTTTGGAGAATTTTCTGGTCCATCTATTTGGCCCAGGAGTAAAAATGTTATGAGGCAAGATGTCGTTGTTTCCGAAGTTCGGTATGACGGGTATTATCAAGTCATTTGTAGGATCATCATCATCGTCTTCCTTTCCGAAAACCTCGACAAATTTTTCCACCATGAACTGGTTGAGCCCAATCACTTGTTCCTCTGTCCTAGGAATCTCATCATCACTGTCATGACGCGCGGAGTCACCAGTCCAGATGACAAAGTCTATCGAATCTTTCAGGTGCTTGTCGATCCAATGGAATGTTGCATTAATGAGGGATATAGGAGAGTCGCAATCAGAGGTTTCGGCGCCGAATGTACCAGCAGGCCCAGTCCCTCTGTGACAGGCTTTCTCAGCCTCAGTGGATGAGTAGGACTCGTAAAATTGATCGAGATGGAAATCTATTCAGAGGTGGGCACGTTAGTAAAGACCAGTGACTGGAGGATGACGACAAGCGCTCCAACCTGTAATATGTAGAAATCTTCCGTGAAGCTTCTGCGAGTGGGAAGCGTCAGGAGCTTCAAGATCTCCTTTGAAATGTAGTATCTCAATCAGTGGATGCTGCTCTGTAGGGGCAGTAGCTGCAAGGCAGAGGATGTGAAGCCAGCAAATAGCGCTCAACGGCCGTGAGAACATGTTGACGGGCCTAGGGAGGCCGCACATGGCCAACCGTCCAAATCAGGGCTGTAGAGAATTAGACATGTATGGCGACAGGTTCTTGAGGTGTATTAACTCTGATGATTGGATCAAAGCTTGGGAAATGCCGCTGAGCTGAATGACGTTGAGTAGTCATCCAGTAAAGGGCTCAACAGTATCTTAGATCAAGGACCCAGTCACACGGTTGGCAGAAAAAGCGGAACCGTCAACAATACTTCTCAACCCGATAAAATGGAAGATCAACTCCTACTATGTAATGCAAAGTAGCTAGCATTATTCATTGATGACAAACACGTGTAGCGCTCAACTGTTACACGCATATGGATCAGATGATAATCTTCATGACGCTGACGGCGGCAGCTGATACCCTCTACCATCAATGCTTCCAGTCGCATGGTATCATCCGCGCGCTAGATGGGTGGGCTAGCAGAAAGTCTGCGACCATCGAGTCAGATGTCGACTCCTTCTGCAAAAAGGCGGTGGCATCAAGAACTATCCGGGCGCCCGATGGACGCTACATTGCAAAGTCTACTTGCTCACGACGTGAATCTATCACATGCGCTAGTATTTGACGGCGCATATTCTTGGGGCTCCTTTGAAGTACACTTTGACGGATAGATGATGGAATAATTGACCAACGGCAAGGTAGGGCAGCACAGGGAACTCTTCGTCGTATTTCTGCACAGGACGTATCCACGCCGAAGGAGATCAAGGCAAGAGGAGTGACGAGTCTGCTGACTCAACGCTTGAGCAGTGCACCTGAAGGGCGTCAGATACTCCGACGCAGCCTGGCCGATGTCGGCACTTTGACTCAACGTACAGGCTTATCTGTAATTCCGGATACTGTGGAGCGAGCATTCTGGGTTGTACGGAAAGCCAGCCATACTGTACTGTTATCTTGAAGCTCAAGGTGGTCAATATCGCTAGCATTGCTGCTCCTCACTCACATGGTGTTGAAATCTGCGTTATTGAGCGAGCCGGGCAAACTGTTTTTCCACTCGACATTCTTTCAGGTCGCATGCTTTTAATGTCTTAACCTGACTGAGCATGAGCCCAGCAGTTCTATCGGGCATGAAACTAGCTTCTCGCATCGCCTAGCCCAGAGCGCATCATTGTTTTATGCCTTATTGAGAGCGTGAAAACGCTCTGATGGGAATTAGAATTGGCCAGTCTTGCCAGCGTCCGCGTATAGGAGTACAGTGCCCCACGGAGGACATGGGCATTGGAGGATTGAGGTTGTGAACGTCTAGTCAGAGCTGTCAATACTATCTCAAGCTCAGCTCCTCAATCGCGACTTTTTGGAGAAGCATAACTTCAAGCATCCCCGGTGGACAAGTGTGCATGTTCAGAGAATGCGTACGATTCTCGCGCAAGTGGCTCGCGGGTGCTAGAACACAGCAGGCAGAGTCTCATCGTGAAAGAATACCAAGTGTGAAAGAAAACGGATCACCAACCATCACCGTCACCGAGGAGCTTTCGATCGAAGCAATGTGTTTCTGACTCTGGGTGGAACGATTTTGCAAGTATGACTCCGGCCGGAGCTTGGTACCGAAAGAGTGTTAACAGAATTCACTGTCTCCCGAATTCATGTTGTTCGAGACCCGCGGAGAAACTGATGACTGCGACAGCTTCGTTCATGTCGGTAAGTGATATGGAAACCAAGTCGCAATTTTTGGACATACTCTGGTTTGGCTATCATCACGGAAACACAGCACAAGTTACTTTGCCGGTGATGGGTAAAGGCCTGCCGACACATCGGGTTCAGTTATCACTCGCCTCTTTGGCTTTTGCCATATTTAAGCCATGGAATATCCACATGAGATTCCGAGCTCTTCTTGCAGTTGCATATCTGTAGGCGTCCAGCGCCTAGGACCCTCAAACTGCCAACGAACAAGCTGTGCATCAAAAAGAATACAAGCATGGAAGCCGTACCCTCTGGCGGTCCGCTTCTAGCTTCACCCCATGCTCTGACGGTCATCTCGGCGGCCGATCCAGATCCGAACGGCGACTTGAAATTCCTTCTTGGCGATTCCCAAGGACCCATCAGAGTATCCTCGAAAGTGATGGGTCTTGCATCACGAGTCTTCAAGGCCATGGTCAACCCAGATTTCTTACAGAAGGGATTATCCGTCGACGATCCCCCAGTAATCCCTTTGCCGGAAGATGATCCAGTGGCCATGTACTGGGTTTCCACAGTCCTACATCACCGAGAGTGGACCCATGGAAGTCTTCCTACACCCATCATCAAGGGTATAGCTATCCTTTGCGACAAGTACGACTGCGCTGTTGCCCTCAAACCATGGTCGGCAATGTTTCTTTTGATGCTCCAGAGTGATCTAGGCGGATTATTAGGGGCTTCGAACTGGCAGACAATATGGATGTCTCACGCCTTTGATGACCACGATGCCTTCACCCAGAGCACAAGCAGCCTTGTCTGGCAAGCAGCGCAACAATTTCGACCAGACCCGATTGACCTTCTTTTCCAGGATGAGCAGGACTCCGTGGGCCTTTCCATACTTCCGGATCGTCTCTGGGGTGAGTCTCTAACCAGTCCATCGGTCATTCCAAAGTTCGGGATTGTCAGCTAATATTCGCTTTAGACGCACTCGAATTCGTCAAAGCGGAGGTCTCCCGCAATCTAGACATCAGGATCCACGACATCATCGAGCCATACCTCACTTCCAACATCTGCGCTCGCCAGAGCGCTCACGGTCTTGAAGTTCTCGATCCCTGGGCCTGTGTTCGATCAGCGGGGATTTCTCATTTCTTCCAAGAGCTGCATCGCCTCGAAGTCTTTCCGCTACGCCAGAGACTATCCAGGCATGGTCTGGCCTGGGTTTCATCACGACTGCGATCCTTCGAGAACTACTATCCTAATACGATCACCAACTGTATCTGCTTCGAACATGTCGACTTCCGAGTGTTGATCACGCAGGCTATCGAGACCACTGAGCGGGCGCCAAGGCAGTTGTGTCTGAATTGTGTCAAGCACGGTAACGTGACCGACAAGGAAGGTAATTGTAGGGCTGTAGAGCGGGATCGGTGCAAGCTGAAGGAGCCTTATAATGTCCAAGGGGGTAGACCATGGTTACTCTAGACGGCCAAGGAAAATAGTGTTCGAAGTAAGGTAGAACGGTGGACTGGGAGATACTTTATGGAAGTTTTACTGCGAAAACAGAGTACTGCACACAAGACCATGTCATAGTGAAGTGACAGCAGCTTGGAATTGGACGATAATAACTACTAAAGTGTTCTCTTTCGTGTGCGGCATACACTCCCAGAAAGGCAATTACTCCGATGAGGAAGGGAAGTTTAAGCGGGGTGGTTGATGCAATGCACAAATCCTTCTCCGTACAGTCAGCCCGGGCCAAGTGTCTTCCGTCGGCTACCCCGAAACCCTTGCTCAGGCCCCTGTGTCGATCATTCCAGGATTGCATGAAAATAATTCTCATCCTTCGTGCAACATTCAAAGGAGGCACTCGTGATCAATCAAGTAGCTTGGCTAAAGGAGTAAAGACTGCACCTGTTGTGGCCGATCTGAGCACGTTGCAGGCTGGAACTTGCCGATGGAATCAAGCATGGAAGGCCGTGCCGAAGCCAGCCAAGACCTCATTGGTCCATCCGAAGAGAGTAGCCCAGCCTTCTTGACACCATCAGAGGAGACTGCCCCCACCGGCGACACCAACATCATCGGTCCCAACATACCTGTCGCCCTGCACGATGAGAGAAGGCAAAACGGCGAAACGGCCGGCGATGAATCGCATACCGTATCTGCGAGCGAGGATGAGAAGGCCGACCATCTCCAGAACGGAATAGTGACTGGAGACAAGATCAACACCAAGAAAGAGCAAGGAAACACGAATGAGAAAACTGCCGAGGAACGGGGGAACGATGCTGCAGACGATCCCGTCGATGAGCAGAACGATGAGAGCAAATATCCCGGCGGTGCAAAGCTCGCCGTTCTCGCGTTCGGCCTCTGCATGGCCATCTTCGTCGTGGCCCTAGACAACACCATCATCGCAACAGCCATACCCAAAATCACCACTGTCTTCAATTCCCTCAACGACGTCGGCTGGTATGGCTCCTCCTATCTCCTCACCACAACCTCACTGCAGCCTTCGTTCGGCAAAGTCTACGCTTATTTCAACGTCAAATGGACATACCTGTCCGCCCTGCTCATCTTCGAACTCGGATCAGTTATCTGCGCCGCTGCCAAGAACTCTGTAATGCTCATCGTTGGGCGTGCGGTCGCTGGGGCTGGCGCTGCAGCACTGTTCTCTGGCGGGATGACGATCGTGGCATACTCGGTCCCTCTTAGGAAAAGAGCTATATACATAGCGCTACTCTCAAGCATGTTCGGAATAGCATCAGTCATCGGCCCATTGTTGGGCGGCGTCCTGACGGATCGGGCGTCGTGGAGATGGTGTTTCTGGATCAACCTGCCTTTCGGTGCCGTCGCCCTGATCACCGTTTTCTTCTTCTTCAAAAACCCAGAGCGGAAGCACGATGACATGTCATTCAAGCAAAAGCTAGCGCGGATAGATTTGTTCGGTGCATTTCTTCTTATATGCGCCATCGTATGCCTGCTGCTAGCTCTGCAATGGGGCGGCAGTACGTACCCTTGGCACAACTCGAAGGTCTGGGGCTGCATACTTGGTTTTGGCTTACTCATCATATGCTTTGTTGCCTGGCAATTCAAGCTTGCTGACAGGTACTTGTTGCCCGTTGTTGAAGCTCCCTTTCGCATCACACTGACTCTCTACAAAGGGCCACCATACCACCCCGCATCATCTCCCAGCGTACGATAGCATCATCTTCAGCATTTTCCTCGTTCCTCGCAATGGGCGTATATGCGTAAGCGTTTTAACCCAAGGAATACCTCAAGTTGGCTCACCAATGTGCAGGCATATCTACTTTCTGCCGTTCTACTTCCAAGCTGTCAAGGGCACCACTGCCGAAGGCTCCGGCATCCGTACTATACCGTACCTCGTGTCTAATACGCTTGCATCTGTCGTTGTGGGAGGTGCTGTCACATACGTCGGCTACTTTACACCCTTCATGTGGATCGGCGCTGCGATCTTCACGGTTGGCTCAGGATTGCTGTACACGCTGCAAGTCTCGAGCTACGCCGGGATCTGGATAGGATACCAGTTGCTCGCTGGCATAGGTTCCGGAGCGGCAATACAGCTTCCATTCATTGCTGTACAGACCGTCTGTAGTGCGAAGGATATGCCCACCGGAAGTAAGCTTGCTTCCACCCTTTGCTCTCAATAGTGGAATACTCACTGCTAGCATAGACGCCCTTGCGATCTTCTTCAATACCCTTGGTGGTGCGATATCCATCTCAGTCGCCCAAAACGTATTTTCAAACACACTACTCCAGCAGATCCCTGTGCATGCCCCCAGCGTTGACCCAGCAGTCATTATCGCGGCGGGAGCCACACACGTTCGGGAAGTTACACCGGCCGCATCGCTGGCTGGCGTGCTGGTAGCCTATAACATGGCGGTGACTCGAGCGATCATTCTACCCATCGCCTCGGGAGGCATAGCGGTTATTTGCTCCGTCTTTGTAAGTTCTCTTTCAGACGATCCCGTGGCTGAGCCGTGGCCAGAAGCTAACATACGGCGTTTGCAGGTTGAGATGAAGAGCGTAAAAGGGAAGTCTTTAATTCCCACGGCTGCCTAGGTGCATTGCTCCTTGTAAACATACATAGACTCATTCATAATTATTCTTTGAAGGTGGGCAGCAGATTTCCAACATACCAAGTGCTGTCAGCCAATCTCTTCTCATCTTCTATAATGCCCTAAGCCCCTGACATCTTCCTAATCTATCTTAAATTGTGCACGTCCCTTCCTAAAGGCTCTTTTTCCAAATTTATCCCCAGACCTGTCGTCTTCACTATTGATCAGCTGTCTTTCACAAATCGAAACCTCAAATACGGCCACACTTGAAAAGAAGAAATGTACATGGAAGCCGAAATCATATACTATATCACACAGCTGCCGGTTCAGCATACCTTACCGCCACCCTTTCTGTTATTCCCGCTATCTTCAGCTCTTTATGGACCACCTGTTTCCCCTTCACTTTCCAAATGTCAATCCACAGGAGTGGACCAGGACGGGCTACGACGCCTCCATCGCAGTGGCACCAAGTACACTGATATATCCTTATTTTCCAAGCGTTGCAACGACGGCAATAAAATATGGGCGATGACCACGAAGGAATACCTGTATCTAGTATCAACGCTTCGCCTGGGCTCCGCGCTTTGAGTGTCGAGTCCACGGCCTGATATTCGCTCCAAAGTCAATTTATTCCAGGATCGCCCGCCGATCACGGGCAAGATCCGCGAAACACCTTTTTACGCTTAGCTATGTGGAGGCATAAAAAGCCTTCTCGGTGCTTTTATCTGGGATTACAAGAATTTACCCTGACAAAATATGATCAGGTTCGCATTACGAGGACAGCGAAGACCTTGCATGCAGAAGGATATCTAACAAAGGAATCCAAGATTCAAAGGAACTGGGTAGGTATTCTCATAGTGCGTAGACTGACGACTGCGTTGATTGAAAGTGCTATGGAATATGGTACTGTTAACTGGGATATCACGCTATACAAGGCTCTTTCGATCGTTCTTTCCTCGGCCCCGGCAATCCGTGTAGGAGACATACTCGAGGAGTAGTTCAACGCGCATGATCTACCTTTTTTAGCTTACAAGCAAGGCTAAAGTTAGTCGGCGGTTTGGGACGCGTGTCCGCATCCGTCGAACCATCATCAACAACTTGAACATGAGGAACACTGCATGCACAAGAGTTGTCACATCTCTTACTGCTTCCATAATAAGGTCCGTCTGCGGCTAGCTTCTCCACCGGTCTTTTCAAGCCTACGAGCTTGTGAGTCAGAGCCCTTTAATCCCCTTTAATCCCCTCTCCCCATTTCCCACGGCCTAGACTCGAATATCCGGCATATGCTGAGGAATCAACGCAGCTACAGTGGCACAATCTTCTCGCCGGGCAACTCGCTTCAATCTTCATCCTGGCTCACTATCGTCAAGACTACAATGGACAACTAAGCCGGTACCAAGCGCACAGCGCAAAAGCCTCGTGAGTGGGTCATGAAGCCTGGAGAATGGGCCATGTTCGGTTATCTGAAATACACTCGATTAAGCGCGTAGTAACCTCGACCACCCCATCAACCCCCTTTTTCAACTTCAGTCCTCCAAATCTCAGTTGTAGAATATCACCACCCAAGAGTATCAAGCTTCGGAACCAGCTCGCGACTGCCATGCTTGAGCGCCCACTAAGCCTCCATTTCCTGCACGACTTGATATCCGCCCGCCAGAGGACCCTGTCCAGAGCGATCTACGTCGGACCAAAGTCTACATTCCCAACCACCAGTGCTCCACAACCCAGCATGCGCGAAAGGATGATACGGGTATGGTACCAGATCGCTCTGAATAACGAACTGGTATCAAGTACCAACGTTCCGCCCGCTGGACTTGCCTACACGTGCGTGGTCAGTAGCGGCAGAGTTCCTCCAGGTGCGGACAATGGGCAGCATGGGCCACGCACAGAAATTTCGATCCATAAGGGAGTGATCCATGATCCTGCGTCAGCGATTCAACGATTTCCCGCCAACGACAGCCGGGTACGTTTATGCCCGTTTCGATTATGCTAGGAGCCGGTGCCATGCGATCGCCCACGTTGTTGATTTCGCACGTAATGCTGATATCCGGCCGCGTCTCATTGAAGTTTTAGGTCGAAGGTTGGAAAGCTGAGGATATAAAGACCATGACGGAGCGATTTGCGGAGCTCGGGGACACCTGTGCTTGAAAGTGTGATGTATCCTGCTGTTAATGATCACCGTGTCGAGCTTGTGCAGCAGCAGTGGTTTTGGATTTTTTAACTCTCACTGGAGACGGCACGATGGTGCGGATCCCCAAGCGCATTGGGCAGCTGATTGCTTGTGAGGAGGATAGTGAGGATCTGCGGCGGCATGAAGAGGATCGGGAGGAATGATGGGGATGCCAGAGTCGGACGGTGTGATGTTGTGAGAGCAAGGGGCTTGGGGATGTGGTGCAATCAGGTGAGTCGGTGGGAGGGGCGGGTCTGCGAGCTACGGGGATGCGCGAGTATAGGGTCGGTGGCGATGTGGTCGCGGACATGTGGATGATTGGGTGGGAGGAAGGGGCTGGATCTTCCTTGGTTGTTTGGGTAGCTATGGGAGTTTTGTTGAGTCTGACTTGACTGAAGGCTATCGCGTTCTGTGAATGGTAGGACGTAATGGGGAGGGTTGTTCGAGATAGCTTTCTCTTTACATAGGCTGTTTCCTTTGGGTCTTGTTGTTGAGTGTCCGGTTCGATGAGGCAAGTGCTCTGTTTTTTTGCTTCTTTGGCTATGGTTCTTCACTGGTGGTCCACCCTTCCGTCGGAGTGGCACTTCTCTGGGTCAACCACGTCAACGTGTACCCTCTGTTCGCTGTTCGGGCGTTGTTTTTGGGTCTAAGGAGTGTGTATGGGGAATGAGCTGACCGGCTGTCCATCGATGTTCGAATTCTTTCTAGTCGTGCGACTGGGTCAAAGTGAATTTGGCGGATTGAAGTCTGAACGAGTTGCTTTGGGAGATAGGCGTCGAGATAGGTGAGTTTGCCATTTCCACATATTTCTTCTGAATTTAATGCGATAGGGATGCCAATAGCTCATAGCTTCCTTTCGACATTCCTTTATCGGACACCGAATTCTATAGTAATCGCATCACATAAATCCCAACAAATCTCAGCTCAAGATAAGAACAACCCAGAAAAATCCCCAAATCACCACCATACAGCCTCCCCTCCCAGCCCATCCCCCGCCCCAACATCAGCCCCCCTCTCCGCCCCTCTCACCACCCCACAATCCTCCCAAAGCTTATCCTCCATCCCTCTCACCACCCCATCCCCTAACCCCCGCCCCCGAAAGGTCAGCAACAAAGTACATCATATCCAACCGCACAAGCCATCACATCACCCATGCCGGTCTCGGCTTTACCGTATTCTACATCATCTTCATCCGCTACGGGGGCGTTCTCCAAAAGGCCCCACATGAGGAAGTATAACTCATCTCGCCTTCCCAACATATTCGGCCTCCGCTAGCAATGCTTCGCCACAGGCATCATGGCCGTAAAATCAAAAAAGGCACCATGGCGCCGGTAGCTCCTATTGCATCCCCAGAGCGCGATGGGTTGTGCCTTGCGAGTACTGCATCAGGCCGCCAAAGCAACATATTCCTGTGCATATTGTAGATCGCGGAGAGGGTGGTCCTTGGTTCTCCGGGGGCGCAGTCGCTGATATGCCTACGCCAGGGTCGGCATCGTCGAAATGGTAGAGCGCTGACTGGGGCATGATAGCTACGCATGCATGCTGTCCGCGGTAGTAAGTGTGTGCTCCAGGTTGGGCACAGATGGAAGTCGGCGTCTGGGAGGGAGGGTAGGGCTGAGAGGTTGCGGCTTGAAATCGTTGGGGGTTGTGGGAGCTGTGGGTGGTGGTGATGCAGAGGGCATACACCGTGGAGGCTCGCGGGAACTCGTGCCAAAGCGTGCATTGAGCCTGGACTGATGAGTAACGTTTGAGGGAACGCATTCGATCTTCTTACCAACGCGTAAGACAGCCGAGAGGGGACCGAGCTTTTCCTCGAATGTTATCGTAACATAGATTCTAATCGCATTGTGGTCAGTCGATCCCGGATCCGTATCCCAGTGTGGACAACATCTTGACATTCGGCGCGCTAGGGATCATGAGGTTTTGTGTCGTCTATCTGACAGTATCGAACCTTCAGCTCCTATTGCATGGAGTCGGTAGTTCTACGTTTAAGGCTCGGAGAGAAGGCTGGGTGCCATAGCAAAGTTGGGGCCACGTACCACCGCTAATCTGAATATATTCAGCAAGTGTTCAATGCAAGTATTCTAAAACGGCGACCCCAGACTCTCCCACGCACACTCAACATCATCTACCACACTTCGCCGGTGGATCCGAATCCGCTGGCCCAGCCCAGACCTGACCAGCCTGCATGCAATTCGTCGGAAAGAGCTGGCTCAGCGCCGTGACCGTACTTTCTCCTCCCGGGACTTGACCTGTCGTCGTGGGTGTTGTAACGGGCGCTGCAGGATACGTTGAGACTGTCGAAGCGGTAGCTGTCGTGATTGAAGGATTCGGGTTTGCGATGACTGACGATGTCGTGGAAGAGGAGACTTGGGGCGCCGAGGTCACCGTTGAGGGGCTTGGGCTTGAAGTGGTGGTATGATTCCCTGTTCCGGTACTGATGGGTGCGGTATTGACGATAGGAGCCGTGCCCAGCGAAGGCGTCGGCTGACAGATGCCTGGCGAAAGCCCAGAGGTGAAAGCTTGGAAGCCAGCAGGCGATTGGAGTGTCTCTGGTTGACGGGCAGGCAGAGTGCTGACATAGGCATTGAAGTTGTAGATGCCGCATATGCAGTCTGCGCTGATGTCCTTCAGGCTTGTGCCACTTAGGATAGTGTTGCCACCACGGGTCAATGAAAAGCTTTGCTTCCCAGTTCCCATATTCACAGCCCATGCGTTTGCGCCGGCTTTGCCATCAAAAGTCTGGGTGTTGCTTCCTGACGATACCGTGACAGTCCCGGTAGCTGTCAAGAGAGCCACTACGAAGATGGAATCGGATACAGCGTCTGCGCCATTGGGGAGGCCTTGGAAGAAATTCCCCATCGAGTCGTCTGCAGGCTTCATGGTGTTGTCGGTCGAGTCGCAATTGGCAGATTTGAGCGTGGGACGATACCAGTAGATGATCTGGTCGCTCTTGATGTAGTCGCCCACAGAGTTCGAGCCAGCTTTGTACGCTGCGATGAAGGGCTTCGCCATGTCTTGCCATCCATCGTGGGGCCTGAGGAAAAGCTGGTCAGCCTTGTGTCTTAGTGAATGGGCTTCTTGCTGCATTTACATATCGTTGACCCATTTAGAGTTGCCGTCGTCGTAATGAGGGGAAGAGAGAGGTCCAATATAATGACTTTCGCCATAATCATTCCAAGTAATGATCTCAACGTATTGTGGAGCGAGCGTCAAGATGTCCATCCAGCGGTTATACCAGAGGAGATCGGACGGGAACACCCAGTTTTTACTGTACGTGACCTCGCTTCCGTAGTGAGTGGAGAACCAAGCAGAGACGGCTGCAATGGTAATTGTCAGTATCCACGCTATCGAAAGGCGCATACTACTTACGAGCAATGTAAGGCTTTCCAGCGAGTGCGCTGATGTAGGCTTGATCGCCAGCCTCTACTGTCACGTTACTCCCAGCTGCCGGAGCTTTGTTGTTGCCATTGTTAGGCCACGCCATCCAGTTCAATGCTCCATCAGCAGACCCAGTATTGGAAGACTGGAAGTTCGGAGCGATGAAAAGGGGTATCGCAGCAGCAGATCGAACGGTATCAAGGTTCAGCCCATCACCAGCGAAAGACGAGACGAATACTTGGTCTCCGTTGCTACCGACCTTGAGCTGAGCAGCTTGGCCCCCGTATTGCTTAATTTTGGCTCCGACATCCGCCGCTTGGGATATTTTCCACCAATTGAAGTCGAAGGATATGAAGACCTTCATGCCATTATTGGCAGCAGACTGGTATGCATAGCCAAGCTGCTCATCGGTGAATTTATCTGTGCCGATGTTCAGGGCAAAGGCGTCTATCCCTAGGGACTTGGCACGAGTCATGTCGGCGTCGTAATCGGCGGCGCAGGTTCGGTCGGAAACCACTCCAATCTTGGTGATGTTAATTTCCGATCTCACCAGGTCTTGAATGGGGAGGAATACCATGAAGTGACAGAAGACCATCTTGCCAGAAGACTGTTGCGTGATCGGCCCATAACCACTTGTAGGAGCTGCACGCACAATACAGTTAAAGGCCGCCAAAATTAGAACGCAAGCATGCGTGAGGACAGACAGAAGAAGCGCCATTGGCTAGAAAAGATTGATGCCGGGTCAAGGATAGGTAGCTCCGTGAAAGAAGGACTCGACGTAAAAGAGAGTGGAATGAAGCCAAAGCTTCGGAATATAAGTCGACAGTAAAGAACTTGGTCCGTCTATGAGAAAAGACCAGAGCAGCTGGAAAGTGTGTGCAGGTGCGGCCATCTTGTAAATTGCCCCGTACCGCAGTCAAGCCATCCCTTCACGATCCGTTAATTTACTGAATAGTTGTGACGCTAGTCAGGGTTATGCCAAGCCTTTAGCATGTAAGGCCTTCCCTTTTCATAGAGTAGAACCAAGATTCCAGTCGTCCCTCGAACACCAAAACTAGAATTGGTACGTCAGAATGGCGTCCGACGTTGCGGTGGGGAGGTTCGTGAATCATGAAACGAACTGCGGTCGCTGGATCTGCCCCTTTTCGGATCATTTCCGCTAAGCGAGGGTTCAGGCGCCCCTTCAGCCCTATGGAAGGCTGAGTACGGAGATTATGCACGTTCTGGAAATTAGATGCCAGAGCAATATCCGCACAGGCTGTGCAGCGCCATTGACTGGTCTAGTGCGATCAAGCCTGCAGCTTGACGACGATGACCCGGGAGTCGAATCTTACGCACTTCTACCCGGCAGTGCAGAATCCTTCAGATCTCGGCTACGGACCGGACCAGAGATACCCTTAATATTAATGTGTAGCACAGCCAAAAAGCCAAGTCCTTCTTCCCGCATGCGATTAGCTTGACTCAATGTCAGAGTAGACCGACCTTATGTATGTACGCACATTCATGAACGCTCGGGTGACAGTTCCTCCCATCAATCAACGGGGCCAAAAAATAACATTCAACAGGGATCACTTGTCAGCCAAGAAGCCGTATAGTTGCCCGAGTGTCGAAAATATGGCTTTATCACAGTTGATAGCTTGATATGATATGATTACGTAGGGGCGATATAAAGTCGCGGCTTAATCGAGTGGCCTCATGCTGTTGCGAAGCAAGCCAATGTCCCTGCAGCGAGCAAAGCCGTAGTCGACATACGGAATTAAGCTCAGGGGGTTCTTTTCCAGCGATTGACACTGAGCGCTCTAAGGTTCCTTTCCTTCTCGGTTCCTGAAGTGAGCCCCGAGTGTCGAGACGAAGACCACGATCAAGGCGGGAAAAGGACGGCGGCACACTGGGCCAATATAAGGCTGACTTGGTGATCAGCAAGTCGAGTGGAACACACATCTTCCGCTCGCTATAGGACCTATGAAATCAGCCAGTCGTGTGCCATCCAGATTTCCTCATTAGCTATCGAAGGTTGCGCGCCATGGCCGCACATTGGTGGTGTATATGCGCAATTGCAGAAGGTTCCATGATCGGCTGATCGTAAAAGCACGATTTAATTTGAGCCTTTGATTTTGTTTGCGAAATCTTTAGTGATTACGGCGGCTGGCTCTACTCGTAGAAACACATCGTGGAAGCAGTGGCCGCACGACAGAATTCCTGGAGCAAGGCCTTCGTGTCTGCGAGGTCTTTCTCTAGAATCAGGAGCTCCTTGGTCATTTCCCTCCATTGATCTCCCGTGACTCGCGAATCGTCATCATTGATGTCTGGTCTGAAAGATTCCAGTCTCTCGCACGTTTCTCTTGCTTTCCTGTAGCCCACAGAACCGCAAATGTCTTTGGCCCTCCAAACGTGCCTCGCCATGGCGAAAACTCGTTTACGAAGACTATGATGGAGTCGTCAGTGAGAGGCACATATTATTCTTCGTGTCGGACACTCGTGACCGCTGAAGCCGCCACAAGAACGTACAAAACCTCGGAAAAGGACGATTCGATATGACACACAAGCCATAGTCAATGGCCCAACGTCAACCCGTCGGGTCACAGTTCGCTAGTATCATTACTCTCACTACAAGTCATGCATGCTACACCACGTCAAGCCAAAGAGGTACAGAATTTAAAATTATCACTCACATATCATCCCTCACTCGATCTAATTCCGAGGCGATGCCAAAGAATGACTGACACACCCATGAGCGGTAAAAGTCCCGATTAGGGCCATCATCCAACTCGAATATTTCCGTAATCTCCACCGTGTCAAAAAGCTCGCTTCGGTGGATCTTACTGATCTGCTGTGCTTTCATCTCATTCTTTAGGAAACTTGGCTGCGAGGATGGGTCTGCCGTATTAGCTACTATGTCGATGCCTGAGCTTGCCGCGAATGCCTCTAGGATACACTTCATCGTTATATGGCCAGCCCTCATCGTTCTTCGAAGTGGCGTATCACCCATTCCAGTCCTCAAATTGATATCCGCGCCACTCTTTAAGAGAAGTTCTACGATCATGTTTGCATCATCACCACCTCCAGTCATAGCAGCAACCCCGCGATATAAAGCAGTCTCACAGCCCCAGCTTTTTGCGTCTATTTCAGCTCTATGCTCGATGAGCAATAAGACAATCTTCAAATCTTTTTCACATACTGCCCGGTAAAGTGCAGTTTCTCCACGTCCTTCCCCACTCCATGCATTGTCTGTCAAGGTATTAGGATTGGCACCGTGCTGCAACAGAAGCTCGGTAATTGCTATGTCGCTGTTGGCCACGGACCTGTACAACGGGGTCTCTCCGTCCGCTGACCGGGCTTCTAGGCTTATGTTCTTGTCAAGCAGATATCGGACCGTATCAATCTGGCCATTGGCTGCCGCCTGGTATAGCGCCATGTCTGTCGCTTGCCGAATGGCGTCGCTGTTGCTATTCATGCGCAATGCACCGAGCACGCGTGTATGCCCATTATTCGCGGCACGTTGGAATGCAGTCCAGCCATCACTAGCTCGAGTAGTCCCCTCGACACGCCAGCTCCCAAGTAATATCTCAACGACGTCTGCATGCCCCCGTGAGGATGCCATCTGCAACACATCTACAGCGTCAATGCTGTTGGGCGAGGTGAACCATTTGATTAATGTGTAGGCGCTGTGCCAATTCCCCATCTCCAATGCCCACCACAGTGCGCTGCGACCGTGGAAGTCTAAAGAGTCTACTTCAACCCCCATGTGAACAAGGTGTTCAAATGCCTCGCCCAGATCAAAATAAGCAGCTACCATCCATGCATTGAAACCTTTCGGATGGCATGTGCCCGCATTTTTCGCCGACCAATTGATCTGAAACCAGGTCTGAAATGCTTGCGACTCTGGGTCACAAACATACAACATCCGTTCATATTCATCATATTCTAAGAATCTCGAATACTGGTACCAATAAAGAGATGCGTATTCGAGCAATGCATGCTTTTCAAGATACTCATTGGTAGCCTCTTGAAGAGCACTCCAACGACGTCCACCAGGTACGAACGGGCACGTCTCGAATTCAGTAAACCTCAAGTAGACAGTACAAATTCTTGTCATTAGGTTGGCACACTCCGCTGGGTGCAGTGAGTGTTTCCAAGAAGACGTTAAAAGGCAGTCGCTGGGTGAGTCAGTCCAGTAGGCTAGTAGAAACTCTTTGGCTGTTTGATGTATAAGATAAATCCTTGAATCTCTGATATTCACGAAAAGGCCGCAGAGGTCACGCACCGTCGTGCGGAAGGATTTCGGTGGTTCAAGATCAAGATCCTCCACGCAGCAGCATCCGTTGGTCGTAGAGAGGGCAATGTTCATTTCATCCAAAGTCAAAGGACGTTCTGCACCAAGCACGATCTTGAGCAGCTGTCTAGCTTCTTCCAGGTCGGTGCTACGGGACAAGATGCTTTCGTATGCATCATCAATCGTGGTAGGTATAGTCTGAACGGCATGAAGTAGCTTCTTTTCCGAGAGTCCGGCACATCTTTCAAGTTCTGGAAAGATCAATGAAACCCAGAGATAAGTGCGATTCTCCACTTGCAGTAGCCGTTGCAGAAGAGCTTCGCATGCGTTGTCCTCGATACCACGATGCCGCCTCAACTGCTCGAACTGCTTGATTCTTTCTCGAATCACGAGCTCGATCTCGACACTGATAGCCTCCATCTCGGCTTCATTTTCACCCATTAGTTGAATACTCGCAGGGTCTATGTTTCCTCGCCAGAGTTGATCACCAATCGGGGTACTCGGCCGACTTGTAATAAGAAGCTTGAGAGAGGCCCCTTGCCGAGCATTCGAGAACAGTGATGTAAGTTTGCGGACAAGTGCTTCTCTCGACTTTTCAGCGCATTCATCCAACGCGTCGAGTATGACGATGATCTCTCCAGCTACAGGATCCGCGATAACCGCATGGAAGATTTTCCAAAGTGATTCGAAAAGCTTAGCTAGATCACTGCCATTCTCCTTGAACGAAAGTAACGCGTGCTTCAGAAGATCATGCTTCTGGGTGAAGAGTTGATGCAAGATCGAGGTAAGAGCATTTATTGAGCTTCGACTGACCTCACTGTCATCTTTGAAGAAGAAATAGCAAACCGTCTTAGAAAGCTTCGATTGAATTTGAGCTTCCCCCGTCACTCCCGATGGCATCGAATCGAGGGGATTCACGTTACCAGATGATGGAGTCCTGGACCACGGATTGAAAATATCAATGAGGAATCGTGATAAAACGGATTTGCCACAACCTGGATCAGCGGTGACCCACAACCAACTCGAGCCTGTTGCTCCCAGCCATTTCTGATATCTGGGGTGCTGCAGAAACCATTCACAAGTGCCGGGGATTCTGTCTGGGTTTTTCTCTTTATCAAATTCGTAATCATTAGTACGGAAACACTCATGGCATTTAGATTCATCCTCGTTCAGATGTCTCTCATTGAACTCATTCCGCCCTTGCTGAAGCTCTGCTATAATATGGAGCTGGAACAATTCATCCTGCTTGCGTGACTCACACAGGAGCTCGGTGACACGTTGATCTTGATTGGTCAAGAGGTCTTCTAATCTCTCGTTCCGAACTCTGAAATCTTCGACGTCAATGATTCGGATCAGGATCTCGCACTCAGTATCATGTTGCTTGACGCTGGCCAGGATCTCATCCCATCCGTCAGCTGCAATGATATTCCTGATCGCTTGGTGTGCGGTGTTTCTTGAGAATTGGCATGCAGTTCTGGCTTCGAACTCCAAGATTATTCGGTAGAGCTTGGTCATTGTCGTCCTGAGATCTTCGGAAAGCCGAAGTTTTCGGTCATCAAGGTACAAACGTTCAATTTCGGCATATCGTCGAATCAACTTCGCGACATACTCAACGCCGTCCATCGCCGCAGAGCGCTGCTTGCTATAATTGGTGAGAATAGGAAGAAGTAAACAGACTCCTGCCCAGGGTAGTCCGGCGTGGACAGGGTCCATGCTAGCTACAGACGACACGAAGTCCTGCGCAACCAGAATGATCTTGATGATCCGGTCAATCTGTTCACGAACCTCGATAGAATGCTCGCCCAATCTGACTCTCCATTTCCTGTCATTCATAGCTGTGAGACGTGCTTCAATAAATCTCGATATTTCCACTTCTTTGCTGGAGGAGGCGGTCCATGACAAATCGTCCAAGGTTGGAAGCTGACGCGGAGGGGCATGGCTGTGGTCCACAGTTGGTTGAGTCTGCTGCACGCTCAACAATTGGTCCAATGCAGTGACTAGCTTCTTGTTGTCCCTAGCCAGATCTCGATATGCTTCAGCCCACAGGTCAGATGTGTGTTTGATGGACCTCTCCCTGGCCAGAAGCTGTGGCTTGACAGTGGGTCCATGTTTCGAAGACGACCACAAGCGGCGCATAATTCAATGATGAGCATCGATAGTGGGGCATTCGTGAATGATATGGAAAGAAACATAGCCTAGACCCGGGAGTTGGCCAGCTGCAACGACTATTACTTAGCTGATTGTAGTCTTATGTCGGTCTCTCTCGACTACATATCGAATCAATTTATCAAGTACGAAAGGTGTCAATAAGTACCAGTATAAGTTGCTCTTAGCAGTCCAGCTCAAGAGGGAATCGTTGCGTTTGCCAAGCCTGTCTAATATGTCCCACTTTCAGCCTGGGCTCGCCAAGCCCTTGGCACACCATGAGGCCGAGGAATCACATCATATGTACTTTATCCCCAGGCGCATCTCGCCTGCAACAGAAACGGTAAAAATCACTCGCTTGAGGAAGCAATATTTAGCACGTTGTAAAGTTCAAGCTCATATACAGAATATTATACGCACAATAGTGCATAGCCTCGCCTTTCACAACCCATCTATGAGATATCGCCTTTCCAAAATCTCTCAGCCATGCCAAGCTCGCGAAAATACCGAACAGCTTCCCCTCTACCTTACTCAAACTGGTAAGTCATAGGCTCTGTGTCCTGAGTGAACTGCTGCAACGCTCCCACCTGCACGCACTCTCTTCCAGGCTTTTCTACACCCCCAACTAACAGCTGCCTGACGCTCCTGTCCTTGAATCTCTTAGTATCGGTGCAGAGCATGAAGTCCATGCACTGGAACCTTAGCATTCCATAGGCGAGACCATCAACATCAGTAAAGCCGGTAGTCTCTCCCCCTTGTGGGATGGCATGATTGTGTGCCCCTAGGAAAGAGAGTGCGCCCTCGGAATCTACCCAGACGTCCTGACCTCCAGGGACTGCAACAAACTACAGGAGATGTCAGCCTCGAATAACCTCTCAGACAGATCGGCCTTCCCGAACTTACCAGATTGAGAGCCCCACCCTCAAGCTTCAAGAGCGTCTTCGTGCTGTTGTCCTTTGCACATTCGTTACCAACAGATTTGGGGCAGACGGAGCCTTGCTTCCTGCCGGTCCAGAAGCTACCATTAACAGCATGTATATCGGAGTTGTGTTGTCCATTCGGTACCACAATGCTGAAGGGGAGATCGTTACGTCCCTTGTTCGGAGAGCCGCAGTCGTTTGCTCATAGAGAGGTGGAAAGCTTCGCTGAAGTGCCGCAGCCGGTGGCCGAGCCAGTCCCTGTGGGTGCTGCAGGGTAGTGCTGGGCAATCTGGGATGGTTTCGGTGGAGGCTTAAATCACGGATTCAGATGGGCAACGGGCCAAGGCTTGGGAGCTGCAAAACGAAGGGAAACAACGATAGTAGAACCGTGACGGGTAGCATGTTGAAATCAATATTAAGGAAATTCGATCGGTCAATGGTTTGAAAATGTTAGGGCTGCGGACAACGGACGTAAAGTTCGGATGTGAGAAATTATGAGCTTCAGAAATAAGGTGCTCCTTCTGGTCTGGTACGTAGACTTTTTAGGTGATGAACAAGAAAAAGTTTCTCCTGGATGCGCCATTCCTCTTATAGTTGACCTCAGTCCAGTGTTGGTGCACGATACGAGCCTCTTACGTTGATCTTGCTATTCATACATCATCTCCGAGACTACTTACTCGGTGGATAATTCACTCCGCCTCGTAGAGTCGCTATGATCTGCTGCAGTTGTGGAATTAAACCCAGTAACCGCTGCTTCGAATGGACTACCGAATCTCTTGTCCAAGACCCTGGCTCCTTCCTCGTCTCATTATAAGGGTTCCACATGGGGTGGTCCACTGCGCCTCGATATGAGCGACGCATTTAGGTTTTGCACAGGTGGAACAATGCTCCATCTAACGGCGAGGCTACCCGGGAGGCAGAGTGCGGCATGAGAGGGGAAGTTCTAGAAGCCAAAGTAGATCCAGTGCTCGGTGGTGTCTATTTCGGATAACCCGTCTCTCGTGATTGGTGACGAAAGTTGATCTCGCTATTTCTGATGGTAGTTCATATGTTGACCTTGAATCATCGCCAAAAAATGTCTCTGAACCTCTATAATGCACATTGTGCTCGTGGAAGAGGACTGCTCATCTGATTATCGGCCCGTGGGGGCTTTGATGACCCTTCTGGCCGCTTCATCGATGTCGTCAACCGCATGAAGGAACAGACTACTCCCGTCTCAGCGATTGATGGTATTTTCAGACTTGCCTAGCTCCTAGGATGGAGCTGATTTGCCATCATCTGTTTTGCTCGTCGTTACTACCAGGCACACATACCAGAGCAGGGAAGTTAAAGTTCAGGTCCCTGTAGGCTACGATTATCTCTTTGGCGATGATGTCGCATAAGGTTAGGCCTTCATACAGGTCCCCACTCTTGCACCTCCTCGATCAATATGCAAGGCTTACAGCGAGCTTGAGCGATTGCCATGGCGAATAACGATTATCGACGGGATTTGAGACATGGTATCTGTGGTTCGGGAAGAGCCCATGTCTTTCCACGGACAGTATCCGATCAACCCTGCCATGAGACCATTGTTAAAAATAGTATCAGCCTGTGAAAATCATTGTAAGAGAACCTAGCCGAAATAGCCTTGCTTTTCGCAACTGGCCTTGGACGTAGGAACGCTTTCGTCAAGGACTTGAAGAAGTAGATACAGGGTTTGTTCGAGATATAGGTATGAAACACCTTTAGAGAGGCATATTCCCCTGTATCGGACACTGTGTCTTTTCTCATCATGTCTCCGAGAGGAATTGAATATTCTTGCCCCCATATCGAGATGTTATCGCGATGAAGTGGGTAAAGTAAAAAGACGACTTACGTCATCCCTTAGCGCCGGAATATTTTCGGCGCGGGACGCTCCACTTCGTCCATTGTCTTTTCTCCCAACCACAATGCCCACCATCATGTCAGCTCTTGTTAACAAGCGTGTTAAGTTCGACTAGATTAGTCTCCAAGCTCTGCGAAGCGTTCCAGTATTTGGAAGGACTGTACTAGAGCCTGTTGACAGAGCATTATCGAGAGGAACTTCGACCCTCCTCTTCTTGGACCCGGTCTCACTACCGGACCCGCACACACTCGGAGGTCATATCATTTTCCTTGAACAGGCCTGACAAGCAGCTATGGCTGTGCTTTACCAGTCTCAGACCCTTCCGATCAATCCAGCAGGTGTTGAGCCCGTGCTGACGGTTCCCCAATTCTGGGAGGTCATGATCCTCAAATGCCGGAGACCTGAGCTGTTCGTCAAGGCGATGTCTGCCTCGGAGGTACTTGAAGAGACAGAACAGTTCATAAAGAGGACTGTGACATTCAAAGAGGTCTATTGAGAAGCAAGACGGGATTGTGTTACAGCTGACAGAGGCCAGGGCATGGGGCCAACCGGTGGAAAAGCAACAGAAGATATTACGCTCCAGAAACCTTGGAAGGTATGTCTATTATATTCGGTGATGCCATTCGCTCGAGAAAACGGCTGACGTTGCAACGCGTGACTAGGCAGACTTTAAGAACCTCACTAGCGGTGCCTTCATACAGAACATTGTCTCCCAGGGTCAAGATGAGAAGGACCTTTATCTTACTTTTTACTTTGAATGGCCGCGCCCTGATATCCGGAAAGGTTCAGAAGAGGAGAAAGAACAGTCTACCCGCTTGTGGAGCATGGCAAAAGAGACTGTGCAGCACACTATCGATTATGCCAGGAATATGGCGAAGGAAGGCAAACTCAAGGATACATGAATAGCGAGCGAGGGCGCTTAGGCTACAATGGACGTTCAGTGGACTTCTTCGCTAGGTATCTTTGTCGATCTAGCCCCTTGCTGTTCACTGTAAGTGTATTTGCCTCACCGTTTTGTTTCGAATCCTGGCCTGGGGTAAGCTTAACCACCAACAGTCTACGTTTCCTCTATATATATATTCCCAACGAACTTTTTTTGCCTCTACTCGGCGTCGCCGTCGCCTCATCGTGGGCTAAAGATTCGAGCCTGGTTCTCCAATCATCCATCGTTCTCAGTTTTTGGGCCCTCTCTCCTAGGTATTCATTGTTCTTCCAGAGTCATCAGTTGGATCATCAGTCGATGAGATGGTGTGCCAACCCGCCGATTGGATAGTAAGTTGTGAATCAAGTCAGGACCTCTGCTTCGGGCAATTTCAAGCAATAGCTTCTGCTGTCGATGGATTTGGATCACATAACATGATTCACAATTCGCTAGGAGATGGGTTGCTCGGTGCTATTCAGATCTTCTACCCAGGCTTCCTTGGAAGTTAAGTCGTCCGGGCCTCGCAAAAAGCCGGCCACCTCTTGCTCACTCATAGCTTGTGGTTTATCCCCATGATTACCAGAATGGAAAACCCCACCGCCGCGCCACCTATGCCAAGCATCATGCCCGCTTCGAAGAGAGCGGATTGAATGTTTTTCTTGCCTTTCCATCCCTTATCCAATGCAGTCTTGAGATAGCCGAAGGTGAACAACGCTACGATCATGATGGCTAGGCTGGCATAGAATGCATCTCTGACCTGATCCTGGCGAACGGCGAAGTAGGGGATGAGGGGCAACAGACCACCGAAGAGGTAACCACAGCCAATCGTCATGGCGCATATCCAAGGTCTGGAATTCTTCGGTTCGGCCATTTCATGATGGTTGCGCATTAGGAAGCACTGGAGACCGTCCGGAGAAAGTTCCAGCTCTCGGAAGAGAGCAGCGATCGTCGAAGGGGAGACAGCGGGATAGCGACCCAAGATATCCTGAACCATCTTCAAGGCTTTCTTGTCGATGATATCTTGCTTCGTCTTGGTGAGTTGTGTATTGTAGTGTTTTCTTCGCAACGTCAGTGTACTTTTGGTCTTGGAGATTGCAAGAGACTTACGCTTCGCCTCGGGCTCCCAGCCATCCACCAATAGCCATGGATATGGTTCCAGCTACGAGCTCAGCAACTCCGGCCAACACGACCACCTTCGTGTTACCGTAGAAAGAAAGCCCGGCGGTCAAAGCAAAAGGCACCGTCATTCCATCGGACAGGCCGATGGTCAAATCCCCGATGACTCTAGCAGATGGTTTGTGGCGAACCCAAAAGCTTCGCAATCTGGATTTTCCACTTGGCCCCTCGATCGCTTGCGAGCATTGCTTTTGGGCCTCAAGGTCAACGTTTTCTGCGCTTGTTGCACTGCTGACGACGTTGTTCTCGGTGGGAAAAGAGGCTGGAGCATCTTCTATCATAGGGTCTGTCAGCAAGGTCGACCTCTACAGCTGGCGCTGAGTGCACTTCAAAGCTTCAGAAACTCACCAACGGTAGTGGGCGCTTCGGCCTGACGGCGAGTGAGGGGTGCGGCGAGGCACTTAAGGGCGGTAAAGAACATGGTGCTCGGATGGCTCGACCTGAGCTATCGAAATAGGGAGTGGTGGTTATGTATCAAAGGATGGTTGATATTATGTCATGAAAGGGTTACTTTCACTGCAGTTGGGGACCGTGGATTAGTGACGAATCAAACACCATCCAAGCCGGCCAATCAGAATTGCGCTAAAGTAAGCAGACTCCCGGCAACGCAAGCGCACCCATTCCACATGACGCACACAACACCTGCCAGAAAGTCGTGAGTGGCTTCGAACTTCTCCGACAACAACTTTGGTCCCGAACGCTGGGCACTCGACTTCTTCCAACGACTTCTACAAGCTAGCTAATCCACTCGGGGTTACACTGGCAAGTACAGGCACAGTCTCTCCTGGCATCCGTGCGCTGCAGCGGTTCCCCAGATGCCGCTTCGACCGGCGATCTACGAATGGCGTTCTAATCTTGGGTGCTGTGAGTGCTATGTCAGCCAGGGTCGCCAAGTCTTGTGGCTGTAGGCGCCTGCAGAATACGACAGCGTCATATTCCAGCTTGTGGCATCGTCAACCAAAGTCTTGCGCTTCCTCCTCTTGTCACTATGGCTAGTTCCTCTTCTTTGCTCTCGAATCCCATCGCCTCTGCGCGATTGTATCTGGATTGCCGAGCAGAGTCTTCTGCACCGGTCGTCACAAAGTCTCTGTGCCGGTACAGCAATGCCGCTGCTGCGTTAGGGTTAGGACCCTTCATGGCTAAGTTTAGTCGTCAGTCACCATACAATAAAGTCTCAATCACACTATGGAAACCATTGCGACGCTGGCCTGGCTCACCATACCCGGGTGTTTACTAGCCACATAATTCCAGAGCGGGAAGCATGATCACCCTGCCTAATAATCCGCCCAGTATGGTCTCCCTCGTCGGGAGAAACTTCCATAAAAGAACGGGATGAGTCGGCACCATCCACAAGAAATGGGCCCTCCACGGACCTCGCGCTAGGGGGAGAGGCCAAGAGACATCGAACAATACGCCACCTGATGCTTTCCTGGTCCGAATTGTTATTCACAGCTGCGATATTCTCGACGAAAAGCTGCAGAGGGCAAAGGAACATAAAGCTCTACTAGGGAGGCGGTCTTGGAACAGCAGCTCCTTTGCCCAACGGATCATTCGCAATCAAACAAAACCGGCGATGCGTCTAATCCGGCCTACCAAAGGCGCTGCGATTGATGCTGCCTGGTCCTTGGCAATGCTGCGTACCGTTTTTGTCTCGATGTGGTCGGGTCGCAACACAAAGGATCATTCTCAATACCCCACAAGCTCAACCAAGTGTATTGGCCCGGTCGATGGGCGAAGCAAATCGACATTTCAGCTCTGGTATGCAGGACTGAGCTTTGCTGGGGCTTCAGGAGGCGTCGGACACAATCGTCGACGCATGAGACTCGAATTCTACGAGGTGGCTGGGTGTGACACACATTGTCGACCAAGCCCATTATGTTTCTGACCTTTTCAAGTGGTGGGCGCATCGCTCGACGAAGTTCAATCTGGGGGAATCCCTGCTTAAGAAACTATTTGTTCGACAGGATCACACCGGCGCTGTACTATCTATCAAAAGCCAAGGATGCACTTTCGGTACTATTGACGTTCTGAGCAACCAATTCAGCGTCAAGTCTGCGGCAAAGAGTCCGGATCCAACGAGTTGAATGTTGGGATTGTCAACTTGGATGGAACGAGGATTGTAACAAGGCTACCGACTGCCCTTTCAGAATTCCTCCTATCTCATCAGCTGAAGCTTACCGTCGCGACTCTCTGTACCTCCAACCATCCAGCCATCCGCACAGCTTCACTCATACTGAAATGCCGCCGGTTCCGTCCTAACATACTCAACCGTAAGCGCCTCGAATCCAATACACTCATCCACACAACCCCCCGGCACATTTCCATCATCCAACCCCTCAATAGCGGCAAAGACCTGCCACGGCCCCTCTTCAGCAACAGGGCAAGCCAGCCAATCAGTGGAGCCATCGCCAGAGAAAGAGAATTGTCCGAGCACATTGCAAATGCTATTGAACGTCGTCTTGAATGGGCCCCCAATAGCTCCGTCTGGGTACCAATCCCCGTGCGCCCGCGAAAAGCACAAAGCGCCGTTGCGGGCAACGAAGACATCCTGTCCGGCTGGAACATTGACGTCCTGTGCATCGGTTAGCGATATTGTTCCTTGTGCTGGAGCGTACATTGCTCACCAATCCCGCAGCGTACCCTCCCCAAGTGAGCGCAGTGATGTTGCTTTACGGGCATTGGACAATGGTGATGGTTTTGGTAAGGCAGATGGATGAGGTGGGCTTGCCAATCCAGAAGTTGAGGTTGTTGGCGTTGATGGACTGCAAGTGAATGGGACTAGCAGAATGAGCCGCAAACAGCGTGAATGGCTGGTAAAGGCCCTCCTGGCGCGGTTCGATGGGCTCACTAAAGGCTATGGAGAAGAACAATGGGAGAAGAAGACGAGCTACTTGGAGAGGCGACATTGTTGAATGCGTTGCAAGAGATTGGGTGAACCGAGTCAGGGGCTTACGTATACTTCAAACTTCTCAGGCGTCAGGAATGTGATAAGAATGGTATGTGTGTTGAGCTCAGGGATGTCCTATTACGACGTCGCGCGATGCACGATTTGTGTTCCCAGCGGGGTGTTCGCATAATGGCAACACCGAAAGCGTCCGGACCTGTTAGCAGGATTTATTTGCCATTGCGGCCAGGCGAGTGGAGACTGCGACTGGAACGGGACACACCGCGAGGTCAGGACGAGAGCATTCATGCAACTACTTATAAAGCTACTACGATGACAGATTCCAGTAATACAAATGGCATGATCTCGCTACCGAGGAGCTGGCATTAACGTTCGGCGATCGTGGCCGCTGCAACGAGCTGCCTCGGCAGCTTGTCCTTCGTTCGGCCTTCATTCTCACTAGGGGCGGAGCACAATGAACGGAAAGAGCTGCAACGGCCCTCCGGACTCGGTGAGTTCCCTGGTCCTTAAAAAGTTTTTTACATGGTTAAATCTGAGGTATAATTGTCTGGGCAGATCAAGCAGACAGAAATGTACGCCTAGATCCGTTTAATTGGGTCTTGTACGTCTGAAGGAGTAAGGCGACTACATGATCAAGCTATACGGATGAGAACGGATCAGGTTCATACTCGCGAACAGGCATCTGCATCGCTCCACCAGTGTTGTTCACCCCAACATGCAAGCGCCGAACGCTAGACTAGAATATCCCGTTAAAGCCTTCGTAGTTCCACCCATCGCCTACATAACGGTAGAAGTCAATTATACCCCGGTTATCCAAGAGATGAATGTCAGAAGGCTGCTCACTTGACTGAGTTCCGTTGGACGGTTCAAAGAAGACGATATTCGATAAAGAATACCAATCGAGGTACCAATTGTAAGCATGTCGTTCCTCACTGCCTCTCCGCTTTCCGAACGTTATACCGAAGAGTATTGTAAAACCCTACTCTTAGTGAATCTTGATTAGCACCTGCCTTAACTAAGGTTTTTGCTGCTCTGCTGCAGGGTTTTCAATCTAACGTGGAATGGTCGCATCTCCTTACATCGCCTCTCAGATTCTCAGCTGCCCAGCGTGACACTGCTGCTTTGGCAGCGAATGCAAAATCATCACCTAAAGGCCATGTCAGTGCCTTCGAACGACACGATTTGAAGACGAGGAATGGCGCCCTTCAGCAAAAGTATTGCAACACCTGTGAACTCAGACTCGGAGCAAAACTCACAATCGAATATCTGGTTCCGCCAAACCAGGGGACCAGATCCTAGGCCTGTATCCTTCCATATTCTTTGACGAACATCCGGTGGAAGATTGAGGTAACAGGCATCTGTACCCTGATACTCGATGCCCTGATTTGGCATATGGCTACTGGCTTTCATGGCAGACTTTATGTCCTTGTCGGACCGGCTGACTCGCTCGTATTTCCACGTCTGGGTTTCTTTTTTGTCCGAATGGTTGTCCCTGAGTATGACCCTTGCACCAGTGTTATCTGCATAATTCTTGAACGGATGATGACAGGCAAAGCATGATGCTTACCTGGGAGGCGTCCTATCCTCTGGCTCAAACAATTCAAAAACCTGCTCGGTTTTTACATTTTTGATCCTTCACTGACCGTTACTATCTATGGCAAGGGGTCGACAAAGAAGAGCTGGCTAAATTTGGCTTACCGCGCGAACCCGCCATCATTGGTGATGTACCAAGTTTGACCCGTCCCGCGGGGACCCGTGACTTTCGCAGTCATCTCTAATTCAGCGGATCCATCTGGAAGTTTCTTGCCGACCTGTAGGTAAGCTAATGTTTCGCCCCGTAAGTACATGGCAAAGCAAAACAGAGAGGCTTGAGACAAACACATACTTCCACTACGGACATTGCGAAGCCCATATGCTGTCCCGTCTGTTGACAATGTGGACCTGTGCTCCGCGTACCAGGCCTGGTCGAACCAGCCCGCGTCGAGCCTCTTCACTGCGACACCCGCCGCAATTGAAATCGTCGGGTTGCCTGGAATGTCGCCGATGAGTCGATTACAAGAACAGCAAGATGATATAGAGACCTACCATCAGGGACTTCTATAAACATGCGATCATCACCCTGTTTATTTGAGAGCAGCAAAACCATTCTGTCGAGAACTTCGACATCGCGGTGGGTGATAGGATGGGCCATGATGACAACGCCAAACACACTGTACTCAAGTAGAAGGAAAGAAGTCTTCAGAGCCTTGGTTGCGCGAGTGAGTCGCAGGTATGCTACTTATCCATCATTTTCACCCCGCTGGTTTTTGATCTTGGGACGGCGCATGCTGGAAGCAGTTACGACCTTTTCAAGGCTTCTTTACTCTTTTCGTTGCGTGCAAGATACTTTCTGCTGCAGCCTAAAGCGTTTGTCGGTCTCATCGCTACACCGCCTAAGAGAAAGCGGAGAATCCCGTAGCGGTTCTAGAGCGCTGCTCGCGATGGATTGAAGCGCTCACACCAGTCAGAAAGAGGCAGGCGACGAACGGTGTGATCACAGCTGCAGAACGGTGGCGCTCGATTGCGCTGACCCTTGGAGGAAAAAGTAAGTCTGGATTCTGGACATTTGATAGCTTGGCATCAAAGCATTGTCTGTTGTCGTTTAGAGGTGAGGCTAGGCTGCTTTAGGGATCATGCAGGGGTGTTTTGACGGCGGAGAGGCCGCTGTGGCGTCTCCCTTCCGTCTCGTCACAGCTGAAACCATTCGGGAAATATGCACCCTGTTGGGTCTGCCACGGCAAGTTCGCGCCTCCAGAAGGGACGTGCTGCTGTTCATTGGTTGTTGCGCCATGTGATCCCGAGTCATTGAATGAAAACAGCAATGTCAGCCAGTCAAGGGCGTCAGGTCCCCAACCTGCTCTTCTTCTCTGCCTGACCGTGTATCGCTATCACTAGATTTTTCAAGCTTTCCGTCATTGACTGGCTGAGACACGTCCGTGCCTAGGAAGAATAGCCGAGACTAAAGAAATATCTTCCCTCTTCTCTGGCTACGCCTCTCCGCCCTTGTGGGGAAAAGCACAGAAGATTCGATTGCGCTGACGGTCCCACGAGGCGCCGTTCTGCTGCTACTGTGGCTGTCGGTTGGAGTCCAGTCAGTGAATGGCGGCCATGTAGTGGCCAATGAATGAGTAGAGACACTCCTCTATGACCAAGCCATCCACCGGAGGCTGGCTGAATATCTGGATTGGGTACCTTTTGAAGGCCTGGACTCTGGAATTGCTGCACAAAGGTCATGTCCAGACCTGTTACGATCACTCCAAAGTACTTTAGGTACGTTGTCTACGCTATAGACCTGCAGGGAGCTGATAGATAACTACAGAATGCTCGTCTCAGCTATGCCGGGGAACGCCATGTCCACCCACTCCATGACTTGCCCATCCTAGGCTCCTTGCAATGCCCTCCGCAAAGTAAAAGATATAAGGACACTACTATTCCTAACATTTTAGACGTCCATACTACCATCAACACCACGCGACCGATACGACTTAACTTGCACAAAAAGCTCTTTCTGTTACCTGCAGGATGTCTGAAACAAACAAAGAGGAAGTGAAGCTGTCGGTTACCCTACAAATTTGACGAATAGGTTGAAGCGACCACTTGCTCACGTGAGATAGTGATCCGTTCTCCGAAGAAGCCCACGAAAGGCGCCTCAAGGATCTCGACGAAGCCCACGTGCCTGCGGATGTCAATTTACTACTGCTGTGGGACACTCTTACCCACTGTGCCGAGCCAGGCGATTCGAATCTAGTCCTTGAGAAGCTTGGGGTAGACACTGCCCACCTCTCCCTCGAAAAGAAGGAAAAACAGGCCGCAGAAAAGGAGCATGCCGAAGGCAAGTATCGTGTCAAGTTTGATGGCCGCAGCTTGCCTGAGCGGCATCCCACCTGGCCCGAAGCCTTTCCGCTGCACATAGAGGAAGCTAAAGGCTATTTCTACGTCCTGCAATCAAGCGAATCCCGGCCGGACGATGATGAGAAAACCTATCCTACCGAGTTTGCCCCTGGTGACCCCAAAACTCGCATTGGCGACTTTGGTTTCCGCTTTGCGTGTGGCAGTGAGGCACGCAACTCAAATGGTAACCTGGTTGGCGAAGTGAACGACCAGATTGAGTTCAATTACGCCGAACACAAGATGATGGGAGAAATGCTTAGCCTGAAGTGGGACAAGACTAAATCGACGTCTGGTACCGCGGAGCTCACATTGCCAAACAAGGTCAAGTTAAGTTATGGTGAGATCAATGGCCTTGGCGGCGACTTCTTCGGAAGCTACAATCCGGTCTGCACTGGCAAAGACTTCGACCAACAATGTCAATACTTTATGGACGCTTTCCATACCCTTGGTGAATCTGGCAAGGCCTCGGATGAAGTGATGAGTCTCCGCCAAAATCGCAAAGAGGAGGTAGAAGCCATCGCGAAGGCTGTAGCCGAAGGAAAATCGACCTTCGAAGTATACAAGAGCATGAGGAAGGATGGCGTGATCCCGGGACTATCGCAAGACGACGAACAGGCACACTTGCTCACATTGAAGGGTGAGGGTCCCAGCTACCTGCGGTTGGCACAAATCAACCTTGATCACTTTGGAAATGACGCTGTAACCGCGTACAATGCCGGTCACTTCTGTGCATTGAAGAAAGCAGCCGAGGGGCAATTGGAAACTGCATATGCCATGAATGCCTTTCCCGATCATTATCTTGGTGATTGTTTCGCGTCTGGTCATTACAGAACTCCACGGAGGAGACTACATGGTAGCGAAACTGCTTTTGGAGCAGCATGGGACGCAGTCTCTGGAACACTGCAGAATGTCGCTGTAGGCAATTTCCGGAAATTTTACGAGGGAGCGATGAAGGTCATGGCTCCAGACCTGTGCGCGATGGTGAGCCTGACCAGGACCCTTTACTGCCTTACACCACACACTTACTGACACTCTAATCTCAGCTTATGCACAACGAAGACAACAAACTCGGCATCACAGTCAAGAACAAGAAGAACCAGGAGTTCGCTATCTGGGGCGACAAGCAGATGTTTGAGACGCAGAACGCGCAGAGCAAGGACATCATGAGGGAATGCCTACAAGCGTCGGTCAATGAGGTTTATGAGGCTTTCGAGAGCAAAAGGGCCAAGAGACCCGAAGAAGGATACTGGCCATGGGATTATGCGCCTGACCAGGTGGTAGCCGCAAAGAGTCACTCGCCGCTCTTCATCGAGTATGAACCCTCCTGGTACACACCCTGGAAATGGGGCGTTAAGGTCCGAGAACCTTTCTGGGATCCATCGTCGAGGAACCACGTCGAGGTTGGTGGCAGTGCCGCGCTCATTGCATTGTATAACAAGATCAACACCAGCGATCAGTGGAAGAAGTACTGAGTTTCGTTGGCCGGTGTCTTACTCTGCGACAGAACGTTATATGGGCTTCAATGGCTTGAAAGCGGGAGAAGTGAACAGATGTAGGTAGTTTTTGACGAATTGAAATCAAAGTACCACTCGTACCCTCGTATGGGATTATGTGCACACAGAGAGTTTTCAAGTCCCAACAGCTAAAGCAGACAGAATTGTCCGCCCTCTTCAGTTGCCTCTGTCACTCCTTCAATACCCTTCATTTTGATCCTACCGGAATCAGGAATCTCAGCAAGAATTGATAAAATCGTTGTACTCGTGAAAGAGATGTCTTCAGTGCCCTGTAACGCGTCTGACAAGCCCAAGGTAAGTCTCAGCCGTTGGTAACGCCAGCAGCGGAAGAAGAAATACGACAATATTGCGCCTTGCCAGACCAGCATACAAAGCGGTGTCGAGTGTGTTCCCACCTCCCGAGCCAGCTTACCACGAGGGCGTCATGCCAATAAGCACAGCGATCCAAGGGAAAGAGTGGCGAGACATGAAAGCCTCTCAGTAAGCGGCGTCGACTTCAACCAACCCATGGCACGCTTCACGTCTTCAAACAACAGCGCCGAGACGCGAGACTCGGCATGGACTGCCGTCAGCGAGGAAGTCATTTATGAATGGTAATTGATAGGGTCTCAAGAGCTTTCCCCCTTGATTATCTTCTAGGTACTCGGTCTACGAGAGCTTCTAGACAGAGATGAGCTGGATCTTGAGCTCGATGACGTGGCACCAGAAACGGAAGCAGCACCTCAAGGTGAAGTCCAAGGTCTCGACATACGCATGTATGGCGACTCTTTGTGCTACGTTGAGCCTAGTGTACTTGTTCGTCATTCCAAAGCTGTTGTATTTACACTCCTTGATTTCTACATGCATCGCATTTATCCGATTCTTATCACTGTACATGGACTATCCTTACGAACGCTGCTTCTTGAGAATTTTGCGTACACCCCCGCTCAAGAAGTGTTGAGGTTTGGGGTTTTCTTCACTGCTGTCTGCAGTCTTGAAGAGAACGAGAGCAATGAGATCGTTGGTGAAGCAAAAAGCAAAACATTAGCAAAGTTCCGACCTGATACGGAACCTTTACTGTCAAAGGCTAATTTGCTCACAACAGCAGATTTGGCAGTCCTGCAAGCATATGTCATACATCTTGTGAGATTCTTGGTCTCGATTTTCAGCGTAGCTGATCTTCTCTAGGTTGGATCACGAATATGCAATGGCTCACATTCAGTCTGGGCACTGATCGCCACAGCAGTACGGCTTGGGTAAGCTCTCGGATTTGATTTAGAGATTGCTCGAGTCTTGCTCTTTGAGAGTGAGACGAGGCGCCGAACGTGGTATTCTGTTATTATCCTCGATATGCAAGCAGCTTTTGACGGAGAATTGCACTCGGCCCTTGCTGGCAGTGGGTTGATCAACAATCCACCCTCGCATAGCGATGATATAGACATCTCGGTCAAAGACGGCAATGTCGCTGTCTATAAGCCTTGTTTCACCGATATGACTTTTGTTGCTGTGACGCATGAGCCAACCCGTTACTTGAGAAATTTAGCTCATGTTCCAACGGGCTCTGAGGGCCATCCACTGATGATGCAAGATTTGAGCGAACGATATGCGATCGTAGAAGAGTGTGCTCGAGTACTCCATGAGAAGTTCTTACGGCATTGCAATACTGCCGTACTTTTAAAGAGACTCACGAGACCTGTAGGAGAAGATATGATCATCACTTCACAATTTCTAGTACGCCGCCCAATGCATCGCTTTTAGAGTTCAGGTCCACCGCCAAAGGACGATTTCGATGTCCTAGATGTGGCTCTGAATGTTCTTCAGAGAGCTTTGCGAGAGTATACCACTGATGACTTTGCGCCTTGGAAATGGTTTGCCTTGACAAAATGGTACGCCTTGGCAATCCTGCTTCCAGAATTCTGCGAGCCCTTACCTGGTCCCAAGATGGACAGAGCCTGGACCATTGTTGAGGCTGCTTTTGGAGGTTATCGGCAGAAAGTCTTCAAGAAAAAATTTGTGGTGTGCGCTGGAAAAGCTTATGCATAGAGTGCGAGTGATTAGAAAAGCAGTAAATGAAGAGAGTATCAGACCCAACGCTGCTTATACACCAATCCTTCCCAAGGGTATAGTAAACGAAGATTATTGTCCAAAGCCTATTGACACAACGCATCTCAACGGAGAGCAAAAGACAGCAGGCGTGAATGAGCCACAGCAAGCCAACAGCAATTGGCCATTCACTGAAGATATTGAAATGCTATCCTACAACCAGCGGCGTCCCGATTTTCCCAGACCACGACACCACGTATCAAGATGAATAAGAAGACCTGATTGCCATCTGTACTCGAGTAGTATCGTCTGCCCAGCCACTTGGAGCTTCCGGGTCGCGTGAGTACGAGATCTGTTCTGCGTGCATACACCTGAACCTTCTGTGCCTAGAAGTCACCATTTTAAGGTCCGCCGGGCCGTCAAGCTCTCGAATTGATGTGCCCAAGTTACAGAACGCTTACCACTACACTAGCGTTGAATAATACAATGGTTGCTAGCAAAATTTGACTGATGTTTCGTATCTGAGCTATTTTTCTTACCAGACACACGCTCGCTACCAGCGTGCCTTCCAGTCCGCAAAACAGCCATCCTACGTCCTCTCATTATTTTCGAGCTACGGCCGTATGAATCGCGCGAGGCGCGGTGAAATGAGCGATCAGTCGTTCCTCGCTCGAAGGAGCAGCGGCGGAGCTAAGCCAAGTAGGTGCGGCTGGCCATAGATCACGATCTGGCCACAGTCTTGCAAACAGCCATGGCTTTCCTACATAGACATCGCAAGACTCCTATTCTCTGTTCTCACGGAGCCCGAACGCAGGCAATCACCCTCATGATCAGGAAAACTGTGTGTCAAGGTGATGCATTGTATCAAGGATCGTCCTCTGATCATCGTCCAGCGGATTCAGCAACATGGCCTCTGCAGATCAGAGGCTGCAAGAGTCACGGAGCTCAACGTCCAAAGAACGAGCCGACGAAGGAATACCTGAGAGACCTCCCTCGCCTCATGCTCTGAGCACTTCACAGGATGTATCCACGCGCCTTCGCAAGCGTGGTCAGTACCCAAGCGCCGGCCACAGAATGAATATCAAGAACGGGTTGGGTGAGGAAAGCGCTGGCCACACAGCTGAAGTCAAGAATGGGTCAAGTGAGAGAGGCCAATCACCCCCAGCAATAGCACGTGGTCTCTCCCCAATGATGACCGCAACTCTTACACCACCGCTCGGCCAATTCGTCATCAATCTGCTTCTACAACTGGCAGGAATAGTCGCTGCCGTAGCGTTCGGTATCTTCGCTGTAGAGTCCTTGAACGTGGCAAAGCAGGCCAACATTGAAGCCCGAACTGCGAACCAGGTAGCTATGTTAGGAATCTGCACCCAAGTACGTTTTTGGCCGCCGATACATACTTCAAGAGCAGGACACTCGGCTGATGCGGTCACAGAGCAACAATAGCCTGGCTTTTTGTTCAAGGGTCCTTGCCAATAAGGACGCCGTATTTCCCAGCGAGGTAGCCTCGCTCTTCACTTCGGTAATTCCGACGAGTACAACAGCAGCAGGCTTCGCAACGTCGTCACCAACGCAAACTCATACCACTACACCAGAGCAGACTTCTGGGGCCCCCAGCTCAGCTAGCATCATCTCCTCCAATTCAGCTAGCATCACCTCCTCCAATTCGGCAGTTGCAACGAGTACAACAGCAGGAGACAGCGCAGCCTCGTCGCCGACCGTCAACACCACCACTACACCAGTCCAGACCGTCGGGGCGCCCGAACCAAGCGGTGGCAGCTCGGCCGCCCCTAATAATTCTGCATCTCCTCGTCCGCCGACCCACATCGTCATTGGTATCGTGGTCCCTGTGGTCTCTATACTTCTCGTGATCGCCTGTACCGCAATTTATATAAGACGCCGACGCTATCGAAGCATTCTCTCAGAAGAACCAGAAGCAGTGTTTCACTCAGCAGAACCAGAAGCAGTGATCGCTGAGACTTCCGCTGCGGAGCCGCCCGGCCAAGGACCTTATCGTGATGATAGGATGGGAAAAGAGAGCGAGGAGACTGGACCCATACCTCCAGCAACAGGCCTAAAGAAATGGTGGAAGGTGTATAGGGCATTGTTCCTAGAGTCAACCGTGTCAACACGATGACATTCGCAGCTACCCTCAACAGGCCATTGACCCCGGGATACTGTACTCTACCACCAAGCGAAAAGCGCGGTGGTATGGATAAGAACTTTTGAGACATGACGAACGCAACTTGAGGATGGAGCCTAGTCAAGGAAGACCTCAACGGCATCGGCGCTATTCTTATCAGCTGCGACTCAAGTGTGTGGTAGGCGAGTCTTAGTATACATATATAGAGCTAAAGTACCGCGAGAACACCTCGCCTTCTCGATGGTAGTATCATTCAATACCGAGTATCAGCTCCTGTCTGGAAGAGGTTGATGGGAAGATGACGCAATCCTGCAGGGTTAGCCTTACTAGCCAGAATTCTCTGACAACCCTCAAGAGAGACTTTGGCACAGCTAGTTTTGTTTCCTGTGAAGCGGCCAGTAAGTGCAAGCAGCAGCCCCGCTATCAAGAGAAGTACTTACACTTGAAGGGATGGCATGAATTCAATCCATGACTCTATTGTTAAAGGGCTTCTATACAAGTATGGATGATTTGCCATCTCTTATCACTGGCTTATCAATCTTCTCAAGGTCAAGACAAGGTCCTCGTATCAGTCTTCAGAGACCCAAAAGAGAGTCGGACCAGCCGACCAAGAGCTTTATGGAAGCTCCCTCTCACCCTGGGGTCAGATGGTTCGCGATTTTGAAGCTCCTGTCTCCTCGGCATAGATGAGATGGTATGCTCGCTCGAGCTGTCTTTGGCAACATTCTCTTAGCTTGAACCCTTACTAGAACTACAATGCGAGAAGAGAGCGAGGTTCATGCTACGGACGCTGAACGTGTCAACAGATGAAATTTTTGCAGCATCCAATGGTAGCATGAGCGGGCTTTACTGTTTGTCCTCTACAGAAGTCCACGCCTCTTCTGGCACGATAAGGGTCAATGTAATACCCAAGACATACGTCAAACTAAATCAACCATCAAACCAAAGTAAAGCCCACTGTCGATGCTAGAGCTTCTCATAGCTCGCACATAATCAGATAAGTCAGACCCGCGAGGTTTTGAAGCTGGAGTGGGGAGAGTGAAATCTGAGTGGGAAGAGTAGAAGTAGACTGGGATTAGAGAGTCTCTATATGTGGTTAAGTCTAAGGGACTTAGTTCTCTTCTAAGGGAATTCGTTCATTATACCACAACATGCGATTTTCTGCGGATCTTGGCTACGTACTTACCTTATTGTTACGTGTCGACTCTTGCTAGTCTCATCGGGCATGGTCTCCGCCCCTTTTTCTTGTCGTAGTAATCGAGTCACCCTCAGCTCCAAGAAGTACTACGTCTACTTTCCCAGAGATATTGCTTGTGATTAACGTTCTTTATATTGTGGTCATTACCCCCAACAAACGAAAGTTGCGAGACAGCTTTTTCTCTACACCGAGTAGGCCTCCCGATTTGTCCATGTTATGGAAGGTAGACAAGAGATACAACTAGTGTTGAGCGTAAAGAGATAGATTGCTTCGTGTCAGTGCTGAATATCAGCATTCTGAGCTAGTCCTAAATGGAACTAACACCGGCCGACGAGCCTGTTACATGCCTCGTATGGCGAACTAGCGCCGCTCTCTGAGGAAGGGCCTGCGAGTGCGTGCAGCAGCGTAGCCAATGGGAAGAGATCTCTTGCCCGTATCGATTGCCTCAGGCACGCAGCTCTCACGTGGTGTCAGAGGGGTAACTGACAGAGCTGACACTGGCTGACAAGGTGATATCCGTGATATCAGAGGGACCTTTTGGTGTACAGGGTTCCTGATATCAGTGATATCATGAAGGCTAACTAACAAGCAGCTGACACGTTTTTGGATCAAAAAGTTCAAATTTTTGTCAACGAGGCGCCCGCCCATCAATTTTTTTGCAAAAACAGAATTCGAGAGCGCTTAGTCTAATTTAAACTTACGCTTACTACAATACATTTTATACGTTGAGTTGCCTGTTCAGATGCAAGTGCAAAAACGACTTGATTTTGATGTTCGTTTTAACTCTATGTGTAGTCCTAAATATTATGTCAAGATTGAGCACAATGCGACCGCGTATATAGAGCTCAAAGCAACACAACCTTTGACTCAACGCTTTAAAATTTGTCGCAAAACTCTAGTATTAAAGCGCCTTGCTTAAAGTCTAAACTAGATTGATTACTTGTTTTTATATGCGTAGATGCGTTGCTAAAAACAACTGCAAGAGTGCGAAGCATTTGAAGTTCGCGAAATCTTGGCAAAAGTAATATTGTCTTGGCGAGATAATATCGCGCGAGCTGACAGATTTGGGCCTGTCAGCCGGTGATCAGGCAGCTAATTTCCCCTCCGATATAATCATGATATTGCTGCCCGTCAGGTGGCTTGGACTGAGGCTGAGGCTGTGGCGCCACCAGGTGCCGGCAAAAGTCATGACCCATTTTAGAGTGGTGGGCTCGCCTAAAATGGGTCATGACTTCAGCCTCAGCGCCACCAGGTGCCGCGGAGAACAAATTGGCGACCTAGCGCCGTTCTCCGAGAAAGGGTTTGAGAGTGCGTGCAGCTGTGCAGCCAATGAGAGGAAGCGTCGAGAGGGAGCAATCACGTAATACGAGTTCAGCGATGCCACCAACCAAAATATTCTTAAATTCCCTGATTCGTAAATTTCCAGACAGCGGTTGAGCATCGAACCGAGAATAAGCTCTCTTGCCGATATGCTCGTGCAGATCATGATTCTTGTTGTCAAGCCCGTTGAAATGGTCCTCGCACCTAGGCAAAGCCTTGGTCTAGGGCATCGAATCTTTGTTTCTTCGATCACCAGCATGGACTCGGACATTGACGAGCACTGATATGGCTGAGCTCGCTTTACAGCTTCGATAAGTGCAGGCATTCGGAATCTTTGAGCATGTAATTGGGGGTGTCGTCAGAGGTGCCGTCTCTATCAAGCAGGCGTAGGTGAGCATCAAGAGTACACAATACAATGTTTGCTCCCTTGAGAAGGGACGATAGACCTGGAGAGTACTTAGACGTGCTGAGTGATTATTCTGATGATATGCATAGAGAGGAAAAGAGAGCAATTCTATTATGGGTTATGTATGATCTAATCATCGTAGATCCTGTGAGGCGATGAGTACTGCTAAATTCCCAGGAGTTATAGAGAAAGTAGCCAACCCCAAGAGATTATAGAAAAAGGGAGCGAACCCCCAACAAATCATACAAGAAAGGAAGCGATCATCATGCACCTCCGCTGCCATATTGCTCAATCACTGCTCTAGCTATTGGACTCGCACTTCCGGTCTTTTTCCTTCCCCCATCTCCACGAATCTCGGCCGGCTCGTTGTTTTTTGTGATGAGCCCGTTGACGCCCGAGGAAGCTCCCGTGTCGGCAGGGCAGGTTCCCGAGCGAAAGATGATGCTGTGGCCATTGAACGACCCTTGACCCTGGGTAGCTTTGTAGCTGCAGCGTCCGTACGGACAGCCATTGCCATGGTTGTTGCACACCTGAGACACAGCTCTCGTGGGTCCCGAAACCACTTTTTGCTTCGGGATAAACTCATCGACCTCCTGGCCAGAGAACATGTTCGTGAATTGGTTGCTAGTGCCTAATGCACCGTTGACACGTGTCTTGGACGTTGGTGGAGGCGTCGAGGCTTGTAGTCCTGTCCCGGTCGAGGAGTAGCCTGTGGATCCAGCTACGCACAGGTTTGGGTCGCTGATGGCATTGACAGCATGAGTCCAGAGACTGCTGTAATCGCTCCAAGTCTCCGCTGTGTAGAAAATTCTGCAGTCCGCCGCGTCATATACGAATTGCACTGGAACGTCCTGCTGTTCTTTCCGGATCTGGTCTCGAAGATTCACGCTGAGGAAGGTGATTAATACATCTATTTGCCTGGTTGGCAGATATTCTGCCGTTGTGGCATTGAAGTATTCGGCGGCCGCTACACTGTTGTCGATATTCTGGGCAATGTAGATTTCTGCGCCTCGGCTACCACTTGCTGCTTGCATGGGCCCAGATTCTGGGAGACCGCCGACCACGACAGTTTTGACACCAGCTTCGTGGTGCATCATTTCCACAAAGAGGGCGCAGGCGGACGAGCACAGACCATCAGACAGGATGATGATGCTTTCCGGGTTGTACAGCTTAGGAGATGTAGCAGCAATCGAGGCTCCTTGTATATCTATGCCCAAGGCTGCGTTGTCGAAGACAGAGCTTGTGATGTTCTCACGTTGGACTGTTGTAAAAGTATCGCCATTGTAATAATGGGGACCAAAGAATTCACCCCATGATGTGAAGTTTTGACCTGTCTCGGCGTTCAAGCGATCTGTGGAGACCCAGTCGCTTGCGGACAATGCATCGTATAGGGAGCCATTAATCGATTGGTTGCTTTCATAATAGGCGGTGAATGTGTTACCGATGACATCTGCCTGGGGGTGGGCACGGAGTCTACTGCCACGGAAAGTATCGTTGGAAGGGAAGAAGTGCTTGAAAGTATCAATAGCCAACAGCGTGTCGCCACCCAGATTTTGTTGTAGATCAATCAAGATCTTTTGCATTCCAGCTGCATGACTGGCATTCAGGAAGTCTTGAACAGTGTCCGAAAACCTCTGGACATCATCACCTGACATTGCGAAGCTTGGAATGCTGAGCACAGCTGTCGATATGTTTCCAAGGAAGTACCCCGTGAGGAACCCACCACCGTAGGGATACAGGCTTGGCTGGGATATGTCTGCATTAGTTGGGTAGGCGGTGTCTGGCCAGCTAGTCGATGTCGCAGTGGAATTTGACGAATCCGTGGCATTGACCACCGCAGCACATGGATCTGGCGCATTTACGTCAAACGATGCAGGGTAGAATCCCAGGACGAAGAAGTTGTAAAAATCACCTCCTGTGGCAAGTGGTCCAGTAGGGCCCGGGCTGTTGTAAACTGCCACCCACGGCTGAGGGTCAAGTATAGTTCCGTTCTCGAAGCCAAGAGTAATGTAGTCGCCCGGATAGAACTCCACATATGCTTCAAAGATGCCGTAGTCATCCTGGATGTAAGAGGCGAAACTTGACATCAGATCATTCCAGTCCGCGTTCGGCTCCAAATTCCCAATGGAATTTGCCGCAGCAAATTGTGTGAGGTATGCCGTGACATCCTGACCATTGATCGTTGTGATAGCCGATGGCTTGAAGTGGGAGCTTGGACGGATCAAATGCTCAACGTCATCTGTGACGTACACTTTCGGAATCTGCACACCGTCTTCAGACAAAGAAACGATGGAGTACGGGCTTAAAAAGGTGAAGGCGGCTAGTATACCGGAGTCGAGCTGGAAATGGGCATCGTGGGCCGAATATATCAGGTTTTGTAGGGTGGCCTCGAAGGCATATTGGTTGGGAAACGCGCCATTGACAATATCTTTCTGTATATGTTCGAGGCCTGCTAGAAGATCGATGGAAGGTTGCTGGTAGCTTGCCGGCGGGTTCTTCAGGTATGCCAACGTGGACTGGAACTGGATGGTCTCATTATAGTACGTGATGAAGCGAGTCGCAACGTCCGAATTGAAAGGTACGCTGATGAGGCATTCATACGCCTGTTTGGCCGTGAAGGTTGTGTCTGAAATCTCTGTTAGTGAATGGTGACGGATGACTTCGATGATGAGGGGGTTACGCACTGCAGGAATTCACGATATCGCCGCATATCGTCGACTGAGCTGCTGGAGCAGTAGATGTCGGTGCTGCTTCTGGCGCCGGTGCCGCAGAGATCAATGCTGAGAAAAGAGCCTGAAGCTGGAGAGCCAAGGCGAGGCGCATAATGGCAAGGGGAGAGAGAGTGACAGTAAACAGTACGAGAGGTAGGTGAGATCTCCGTTCTTCAGACTGCTGACAACGCCGAGCTCCCTGTCAACCAGACTGCTGCTTCCCAGAGAATAGTATAGCAACGACACGGGAACGACAGTCTTTGAGGGGGAGAGAGGACTCCTCCGTATGGAGTATTTCCTTGCCATTGCGGCTGAGCTGTGGTGGAGAGTAAGCGTGGGTGGCCTAAACACACTATACTCACCTAGAGCTGCAGTGCTAATTTCCTGCCGGAGATGGATTGGTTCATCGCCCCGGGCCGATGAGCCACCGATGTCCCGAAATGGTAAGATACAACGACAGCTTCCTGTCGGGCGTCCGCAGGACCCTAGATCGTCAGACTCAGGCTCTCAGCCGCACCATAGGGGTTGTCCTCTTTCTTCAGCCTTGTCAGTGTGCAATGGAACTCATGATCATGTATCCTCCCAAGAATCCAGACATGCCGTCTAGCCCACGTAACCATACCACCTCGTATACCTGTGGATTGCCTGTCAATTTTTTCGAGTATCTGTGGCACGCGTATACATCACCATCATCTGAAGCTCACCTATATATTTCATAGCTCAACTGGTTAGAACGTGCCCGACCTTGCAGTGAGAGACGTTAACTTTGGCCTCGTCGAGTTTCTGCTCGTACCTCTCGCTCGCCGTTGATCCTTGTCGGCAAGATACTTGTTATCTACGATCATGACCGATCCATTAAGTATCAGTGTGGGCATAATTGCTATCCTTGACATCACGAATAGAGCCATTAAATATGGGCTCGACTTTGCTGGGGCTCCCAAGGAAATACAGGAATTGAAGGAGAAATTCGAATCTCTTGAATCAGTACTCAGAAGACTGATGGAGCGCTGTGATAATGCCCAGAAAAGCGACCCTGATAAGACGTCACCCTGGCTCCGAGGACTTTGGGAGGTCCGAGGGGGGCGGTTCGACAAGAACGGCGTATGGGTGTTTGTGTACAAGGGGATAGTGGCGGAGCTCAAGCAGGCCATTGAAGATGCAGTGGCCAAATTGAATCCGTCGCGAGAGTGGAAAAAGGCTGAAGCGTATCAGAGAGCTAGATGGCATTATAAAAAGGACACATTCACGGAAATACTCACAACCGTATCATCATGCTTCGCCGCGATCAACACCATTCTGGCCTTGAAGAACGATGAGACACTGAGCGAGACGCTGAGTCTTGTGAAAGAGAATAATGAATACAGTATAAGCAAATTGGAGAGCATATATGATCGCATGTCGACGATCGAGCTCAATCAAAGGAGAGAAGAGGAGAGAGTGAGAAAGGAGGCAGAACAAATAGAAAGGCTGGGGATTGCCGACTGGTTGTCGCCGTTGTCCTTCATCGCAAAGCAAGATGAATTGTGGACGAACTGCTTCCAGGAGGTAGGTGAATGGTTGTGGAAAGATGAAAGCTTCCACGCTTGGACTGAAGGACGCCCTTGGATCCTTCAATGCGTTGGTGCGCCAGGGGTGGGGAAGACTGTGCTCTCGTCGATACTCACACATCACCTTCCCAGCAAGTCTCAACGGCATCATTTTCCTATTCTATCTCTCTATCTCAATTACAAATCCACAAACGTCCAGACCCTACCACATTTGATAGGGAGCCTGCTCAAACAACTCATTCAGATTGATGAGACCTTCCTCGTCTCGGAGGAGTTGAGGAATGTGTTTAAGAAAGCTAAATTCTTGAAACTTGAGCCCATATCTTACTCTCAAGATATCCACAAGATTCTGGTGACTCAGCTTGCTCGCTATGATCGCTTCTACATCGTTGTAGACGGCTTCGACGAGCTTCCACCGAGAGACCGCGGCATCCTTCTGCGAGAGCTACTTGAGCTGAGGTCTGAGAAGGGGAGTCTCGTGATCACAACGCGACCAATCAGCGAACAGACTTCAACTGGCACCTATAAATGTAGTGAATGCTCTAAGGAGTTTAAGCTCGCTTTCCGATGCAGGGTCTGCAATAAAGGAAATTATGATCTTTGCTACGAATGCAAAAAGAAAGGTTTTTGGTGCCATAACAGATTGCACCCTCTCACGGAGCCGTATGGCCAAGTTGAGGTCGCAGTAGAAATCCCCGAAGCGGATATTGAGCATTATGTAAGATGGGAAGTCGGACTTGAGGTTGGAGATAGCAAGCCAGCCCTCGTTGACGATCGAGACACAGCCGTAACCGACAATCCTATTACGACACCATTCCAGGATTTGTGCCAGACTGACCCCAATCTTCCTGAACAGATTATCGCTGAAGTTGCAAAGAAAGCAAACGGTAGATTTCTGTTTGCAAGACTTTACATGGATTCATTGAAGTCTAAGTCAAACTTGAGAATGCTGAAAAAAGCCCTGAGGACGTTCCCGGACGACATAAACGATATCTACAAGGAGGCTATGCAGCGTATTCAGGTGCAAGAACCCGAAGAACGTAAACGAGCCTATAAGATCTTGGGTATGATCACTCACACGCGTAGGCCTCTGAGCTTACAAGAACTGCAACATGCCCTTGCGACAGCAGACTTCCAATATGAAGAAGGCGATACCGAGGATGATATCTTTGATGCCATTGATCAGCCCAAAACTATCTTTGGATCAACATCTGCGCTTGTCCACGAGGAAAACAACCACGTGCGACTAGTACACCGCTCCTTGGAAGACTATCTCCACATTGCAGAGAATAGTCAGAAATGGTTTCCAACTGCGGATGTCGAGATTGCCAGCGCCTGCATGACCTATCTCAATCTCGTCCTCCCACGAAAACCTTGTGACGATGGCTACTTCATCGCCAAGAAAAAAGAGTTTCCATTTCTTCAATATGCGTCACAGTACTGGGGAGATCACGTCCGCAATGCGAGCCAGAACCCTGAGTATGCGGCTGATATCCAAAAAGCCGCCTTAAAACTCATCGAAGACTCTCAGTGCATGAGTGCTTGTATGCAAGCGGCTTGGCTTACGAATCCAGGAGGACACGACACGTGGGATGTATGGAGAAATATCGACAGGCTACACGTTTGCGCCTGGTATGGACTGTCGTCGATCCTTTCTGTAATGCAACCGGACAGGTCCATGGTGGATAGGGTAGAGCCCAAGTATGGTCAAACGCCACTGATGTACGCTTGTAGGAAAGGCCACTCCAATGTGGTTCGTCAATTTCTGGAGCTAGGCGCTTCGCAACAGAAAGTGAGTGCTCGAGGAAGGACGGCTCTATTCGAGGCAATCCTAGGACACCATAGCAGTCATCCATCAGTGCTCTCGGAAAAACGCTCAAAGCACGGCGAGGTCGTTGAACTTTTAGTATGCGAGATGCCGCGAGATCTGATCATCAACATGACCCATGGCCAAGAGTTTGATCGAACAGCATTGATGCTCGCTGCACGCCTTGGACACCTTGAGATGATTAAAACATTGCTCAAACATGAGGACGTCGACGTGGATCTACAAGACGTGAACGGGATGACTGCAGTGTATCTTGCAGTCAGAGAAGATCACTATGATATTGTGCAGCTATTGCTCGATGCGCAAGCTGGCATCGACATTGTGGATTTTCACGCAGGCCGGTCTCCCCTGAGGTGTGCAGCAGAGCGGAATCTCTGCGAAATGGTAGACCTGCTGTTGCAATACAACGCAGACCCTGCTTTAAAAGACCGCGAAGGTGGCACTGCCGTGCTCCGCGCTGTCAATCGAGGGGCTAAACAGGCTTTGGAGAAGATGATGGAATACTCGTTTGATCTGGATTGCGCCGACGAAGATGGGCAGAGCCTTCTTCACGGCGCCGCCCGCAACGGATATCATGACATCGCCCGCCTGCTCCTAGAAGATCGCTCACCGGAGGAAAAGGGACTAAGCCCAGACATCCGAGACAAATACCACATGACGCCATTGCATGACGCGAGTCGACATGGCGACGTGGCAGTCGTAGCTGTTCTACTAGAACATGGAGCCAATGCTTCCTCGGAAGACAAATTTGACAGAACTCCCTTCATAATTGCATGGCAATATGGTCATGAGAGTATCATGCGTATGCTCGCAGACTCTGGTCATCAACCTCAGCCGAACGTGAGTCTCAATGAAGAATGGCTCCCGGTATGGTCGATGGCGAAACGAGGTCTCACGGACCTCATCGCACACGCCATTAAAACACGAGATCACGATCTGCACATCCCAGAGCCTTGCACGGAGAACTCACCCCTTCATTGCGCTGTCGAAAAAGGCGATCCCGACATTCTATCCATGCTCCTCGGAACCAAGAAACTGCCAGTGAACAAGCCGAATCGATTTGAGCGTACACCACTCCATGTAGCTGCTCTGGAAGGTGATTATTTTGCCACCAAGTGTCTCATCGACCTTGGTGCGAATGTCGACCAGAAAGATCGCTGGAAAGACGAAGCTCTCGTTCTCGCCCAGTCGAATCTGCATTTGGAGGTCATGCTGGCACTCATCGAAGCCAATGCTCTGGTCGACAAAAAGAAGATCGATCTCAAAAAGTTGTTCTTCTTCGCCGTGGACCAGCGAAAAGTCGCCGCAGCGCGGATCCTGATCGAGAAACATGGAGTCGACCGCTCGATTCAGAACAGCGATGGCTTGAGGGCGGAACAGATTGCCAAGGCGGCCGAGGATACAGAAATGATGCTACTTCTTAGATCTGCTTCGACTGTCAGCTTCGTGGATGCTGCGACGACTGGGCCGCGATCGAATGAGTTGGACAACAGGAAAGTGCCATTCCGGCCTTTTCGATCAAGGCCCGTAGAATTGTGACGCTGAATTGGTTCAAAAGAGGGGCTCCGACAACAAGCGATGGAATCGTGAAAGAGAAAAGTGGCGAAACTCGATGCTCTCGTTATTGCTTATCTCGGTGTCTTCTTGGATGCCACCGAGGAGCGCATATCACAACCTTCCACGCCTCCTTACCCGTACGGTCATACCATCGCCCCCCCCCCCTCCCACTTAGCGACCCGAATCCAGGAACGCCCCAGCATCCCCTTCCGCCAATTCCTCAGATCGTCAATGCCCACCCAGCCACGCCCCGCCTCTCAAATTCCTTTCCACCCAATCAAACCCCTACCTCTAATTCGGAGACAGCCAAAGTTCGTAGCGGCGCAAGCCTGCATTTCCCGATCTTGTGACCAAAACGGAGCTTGGACGACACCCAGGACACGGGAAGATGAGGTTGTTGGATTTGTACAAGCGCTGAAAGGCGGGATCTAATACACAGCACGCGCTTTTCTACGCTACTGGAGTCGAATTGATGGGGGATTTTTTCAGAGGTGGGGATTCTTGGTCCTTTGTTCTCCTCTGTCCTTGATCCTGGATTGTGGTTTCCCGAAGCGCCTGATATGGCTGAGAAGACTGAGCGAGTTGATTTCAAATGGAATATGATGGTGCATGCATGATAAACGGCCTATATAAGATGCGCTTGGGGGAGTGGCGGAGATTGGATATGTATCGAAATAAGCTCACTTTTGGGAGTGTATAGAAGGGTGAAGAGAGGGGGGTGAAAAGAGTGTTGCTGGTGTTCATGCGGCGTTACTTCCATGGTGTATGTCACCTTTCCATGCTCTGTTTGTACTATGCGTCTAGCACGACTTCTCTTCTGGAGCCTGTAGACCTCATCATGTCATGAGAGTAAGAGCCGAGGTGGTTTAGATTCTACGTACAGGACTAATGAGAATACCTCGGCGCGCTCTCTCTCAGCCTCCATCTCCCTGTCCTCTCCACTTCTACTCGCGTACCCACAGCGGCCTCCCTCTTTCATACCTCACCTACTACCAATCATAAACCCTCGCCAAAATCAGTGCCTGTCTTTAGCGTATTCTCGGCTTTCTCTGCTAGCCCCTGGGTTTTAAGGCAACCAAGCAATAATTGGCGAACTAGCGCCGTTCTCTGAGAAAGAGCCTGTCAGTGCGTGCAGCAGCGCAACCAATGGGAGGAGTTTCCGCTGATGCAACGAATTTCTTTAAGGCAGCCCTCACGTGATATCGCTGCCTGTAAATCCATTAAAGATCCATGGGTCGTCCGATGTCATGTTGTTGAGCCCGAGGAGCATCGAAGAGAGAATTGTCTCTATTGCCGGTGTGATCGTGTAACTGATAGTCATTCCTCGTCAAGCGATTGAAACTGTCCTCACGCTCATGGTCTGGATTGGGTTCGCTGTATTACCATATCCTTCAATTACCAACATATCGACGACCGACTCGGTCATTGAGGGTTGATCATACGACTAAAATTTGAGCTCGCAGCCAGTATAATTGCAGGCCTTCGAATCTCGAAGGACGTGACCGAGCGGGTCACTACCACAGAAGTTGCGTCACTGTCGAGTATGCGAAGAAGGGCATCCAGAGTACCCGGAATACTGTCAAGGACTTTCAGCGGATTCTTACACAACCGAAGGAGCACGCAAGGTCGAAGATTCTGGTAGAGATCTCCAAGATAGCTTATGGGCTCCGTGAATAAGTCGTCAGGACGGTTATGAAGTCGACTTACTTTCCTCCGTTGACGCGATCTGAGTTCAATGGGGTTGAATTGACGAGTCAACGAGGAACAAGGACACAGGTGGCGGGGTTGAATAAGTGACCGTTGAACCAGACACCATAGTGGGTCGTCAGCACTGCACCCTCAATGTCGCCAGTCTCCTGCATCAGCCCGCCATTAGTTTTGGTGTCGAGGGTCGGACAGTAAGCAAAGCAGTCTGTTCCTTATTTTCGACAGAATGTACTCTACTATCAAATGGCAGAATTGGAAGATTGCCAAACCTGCAGTGTGTGCGATATATGCTGTTAGAGATGTCACCTGTAACCGTGGCTACCCCACTAAGAATCCTCGGAGATCGTCATTTGGGTTGGCTTGGCAAATGTCTCAGCCGCACTCACTATTGGTGCAGCTGCCAATCAAAAACCCTCGCTAGATTCAATGCCTGAATTCCACGTCTCTCCAGAGCTGAGTTTGGGGGCGGGATGATTTCGATGTTGGCGAACTAGCGCCGTTCTCTGAGGAAGAGCCTGTGAGTAGGTGCAGCATTGCAGCCAATCACGACGACTCTTGACGAGCCGACTTTTCGATAAGGTTCAGCTCACGTGACATTGCTGCCGCGGGGTCTACCTATCTATCTTTACTTACACAATCGTGCACAACAGCGTTGGTACTGTTTGGGAAAACACTCTTCGCTACGTTGATGTTGATCATGTGGATACCACGCGTTCATGGGAACGCTTGGTTTTATTCGTAAGGCAACAGATTCGCAGCTGGCACCGCGGACAGGTAGGCGACCCTTATCGCCAACCAATGCTGGAGCGAGCGCCTAGTGAAACGGGACATCCACAGCCCAACGGGCATAGGCGCGCGCGTACAACCGAGGGGTTGCAGATGCAGACCCACAGATGGCAAACTAGCGTCGATTTCTGAGAGATGGCCTGCAATTACATGCATCACTCCAGCCAATGAGATCGAACAAAGAACGATGATATAATCAAGCAGGAATCAGGTGATATCGCTGCCTGAGCACTTTGGTACTTCTGTCCTGTACAGCATGTGAACGCGCAGCACTCGTGGTCCTCAAGAAAGTAGGCTCTGATACTTGTCAGTGAAACAACCTCGCTCACTGTGAAAGGGTTTGTGAGTACGATCGGCTAGACAGCTCATAGAATTCCGTCCCAACAGATGGAAAGTGGTAGGGGATGCCATGCTGCTGGAGACCGGAGGAACGAGTGTCTCACAGGAATACTCTCAACAAATGTTCTACTGTATAGGGTAATAATTTTTCATGACGAGAGCGACATCTACGGCGTGGTGATAAGCAGATCCTGAGTATGAAAGCGGTTCTGGTAGTAGGCGACCGCTATCCTCAACCATTAATATTCATTATATCTGAAATGGAAGAGAAAAAAGACCTAGAAAGAGATCGATAAAGAAGTATAGAATGCCCGGCAATTGTGTTGGAGGATCGACGTCTAGTCGCCGCCGATACATATCTTGACCTTGAATCTTCGGAGGGTTCGAGCAACTGTGTTTGACTATAGTCCTTCAGAAGGAAGCAAATAAGCATAGAGGCAAGTCGGAACCATATATCCTAAAATCTATGACTCAATCGAAAGGCTTGATTTATGCAGAGTAACAACTGGAACTACGAGAACTGACCTTTGATCGATCCTAGTATCATGGCCAACTAGCATTCAAACAGCGCTCAAATAATATTGGTAATTTAGAAGCTGCATTCAAGCATACGTCGCAATTGCGAAGAAGGATCAGCACCTACTCTGGGCATGGCGGTAATGTGAGGAAGCCGGCGCATCCGAGTAGTCTTCTGAATGCGGAAGATGGCGAACTAGCGTCGATTTCTGAGAAAGGGCCTGCGACTATATGCAGCACCACAGCCAATAAGAGGAGGTTTGATAATAGTAGTGATTATGTGAGCAGGCAGGACTCACGTGATCTTGCTGCCTAATGTAGAGATTGTCATCCTTGTTCCTGTACAGAATTGAGTTATAAGTATGGTAATCCACCATGTCTTCGTGCAGTCCAGCTTACACGCCATCTACCTTATTAGCCCCCTTATCCGAGACGGAAGCTGCGACTAGAGCTTAATGGCACCCAGTACAATGCTATCTATTCGTGTACTTGACGGCAGGGGGCTCGTAAGGGCTCAGCCAAGACCAAAGATCTATCTCAGTATCGTTTGTTTGTTATCGTCGATGATTCGAAAATGCCCTCTTTGCTGTGATGGGTTATAGACCCATAATTTAGATTAGCTTGGTGGGTGACCAAATAAACGTACGGTAGGGGCCGCTACAAGACGCTACTGCCCTCGTTGTTCTTCATTCCCTCTTTTTACCTGTCTACCTTGCTCGCGTCGTTCTGCCATTTGCCTCCCAGTACGCCATCTCCGCTCCCCCCATATCAGCGGTTGGTCAGACCTCAAGGTACAAGGTGGAAGTAAGTAGGTAATGGATATTCGTATACACATTTCGTGCTTCATCGTATTCAAAGATGAATTCATCCGCGAGAGGAAAGAAAACAGCACGGACAACATGGAAAGCGGCAATCTCGTAACACAGTAATTGCTCGCCATAGCCTCGGACGTAGCCTCTTCCTTGGACTCTAGGCTCTGGAGGTTTATTATTGCACTTCTCGTCGATCGTTGATATATAAAGACCAATATCCAAATCCTCTTGCAGAGGAAGTCGTGGTTTAGGAACGACTAGAAGGAGATCTCGCCGTAGGGTATTGGTACATGCTAAGGGTCTTTCACTATCGTTTTCTGCCTCTCCTATGACCTGAGCGTAGGTGGTAGAGTTCTCGATGTAAAGGAGGGGCGAACAAACGAAAGATGTGTTGGGCAAGTCAACACTGACGGCCGAGCATCTGCATATGCGCAGGTGCCTTCTCTGTCAAGACAAAAGGAATCAATGCGATAGTGAGCTTAGGGCAGATTCGTATCTTCCGTCAGCATGCTCATGGAAACGAATCTTGTGGTACATCCGCCCTTGACAGACCGGCTACTAACCTACCAGCTCCTTCAACTATTGAAGCCTGCCGTAAGTCAGCTCCGCCTTGTTTATAGCGCCAGAACTCAAGGTTAAATCGGCAAGCTCCTGCTTTCTTTGTTGCAGCTTTATGACCTGCTCCTCCCATGTATCTTTCATAACATATCGTGTTGTGAAGACTTCTCTGGACTGGCCGAGTCTATGAATACGATCTAGGGCCTGGGATTCGCTCATTGGGTTCCATTGAGGCTCAACAATGTAGGCTTGTGACGCTGCAGTCAGGTCAAGACCAACTCCGCCGCACGATAGGGTGGCCAGGAGAACTTTAATGCCGGAATCGCCACGGAATACCCGAAGGACCTTCGCTCGACTTGTAGCGGATGATGTTCCATCTAATCTAACGCATCGTACGGATTTGGAACGAAGTTGCTGCTGAAGGATATCGAGAGTCTTTGTCCACCCAGTAAAGACAACGCTAAACAAATATCAGTGTTATCCTTGGGTTATGAGCGAAAAGGCCAAACATTTTGGTGTCATCCGTAGTCTGCAGCAGATCGTTCACTATACGCTTGATCTTTGTTGGCACACATTCTGCTCGATCGACTACGGCGCGACTTTGTACGATTGAAAACGGATCCTCGGCATCGAAAATATCATTCATATCATCATTGCAGTCTCCGGAGAACTGACGTGGGAAATGGTTGCAGACTTTGAGATAGCGTGACGCCGCTCCTTGTCGGTCACTGACACAGGTAGAACACAAGACTGTCAGAGCTTCCTCAATGTAAGGCTCATCTTCGTGCTCGTTGTCTAATTCGCTAGACAAGGCTGAGCTTAGGTCCTGAGCACACTCTGGATTGGAGCATCGTGCTAGTCCAATGGCGTCTAGATGGTCGAAACGTGACTGAGCAGCTTTCTGGGTCCATGTGAGGTTGTTGATTGAGGCTTGAGTCACACCGTAAGCATACTCCTTGCCCTGGAGGCCGTGGTTGCAGACTAAACGCAATCGATTGAGCATCCTCAAAACATTGAACAAGTTTGCGCTACCACCTTCGCGGTCCACTCTGCCAATGCCCTGGAGCGTGCTGCTCCTTATGTACTCGTACAGTTGCCGCTCCTCCTTGTTGAGTTCAAGCTTGACTGTGCGATCCTGCCGAGGCGGTAGTTCGATAGTGTATTTGGGTCGTCGAATAGATAGGCAATTGACAAGGTTCTTAAGTTTAGCCACAGAATATGGGTCAGATCTCGCTTTCCAATTGTGCGTGACGTGAGTGTTGAAGACCTTGATATCACAGAACGGCGAGCACTGAAGAAATTTGAACAAGCTGTAAAGATCTGTTAATCGATCCTGGATTGGTGTCCCAGTCACTGCCCATTTCCTGTCCGCTCGCAGAGCGCACACCGATCTTGCAAAAGTTTTGGAGGGCTCTCGAGCGATGTGTGCTACCATATTTAGCAAATTGACTAGGCATCCGGGTCTAATAGACTACGTACCTTCGTCTAAGACCACTCTTCTCCATGTCGCTGTATGGAGGTTTCCGACCTCCCCTGGTCTGTTAACCCCGAGACTGGCCTTCCAGTCTATGCGAACAATGGAATAGGTCGTAATAACCAAGGTATACTCGTCCAAATGTTCAAGAAGCGTTTTACGTGCTTTACCATAATAAATGCAATAACGAATTGAACTTGATGGCTTTAGGTGTCTGTTGTGTGATTAACCAGGGGAAATTGGCGATGTTTCATGAAGACTGTGTACCTTTGTAACTCATCTTTCCAAGTTTGAATTACTTAAAGGGATTAGTAAGGTTCAGAAACGGGGCAGCTTCACTGCCTTGACCTACAAGTTTTCGGCACCACCAGCAGTGTTTGACATCGGTTATCAGGCTGCTCGTATCTCTTCTGGTCTTCTAGGTCAGCGGCAATCAGAGCAATGATACTCAGAGATTTTCCGAGGCCCGGTGCATCGATCAGAAGACCCCCTCGAAATTGTTCTGGGGGTCGTATTTGCTTCTGGCCTGTGATATTGTTGATGTAAATTTTCTGTCCTTGAACATCAACCTTCTCATTCCAGATGTCACTATGACGTCCGTCCATCGCCCAACCTGACTCTCGCTGCAACATGAATGTTAGAGCTTGTCTTTGATGTTTGTAGAGGGATGTGTGCAAATCCGATGGTGGAATCGCTTCTGAGAGGTGCTCCTGCTGTCTTGCATCAAGAAAGATATCGATTGGATTGGTGTTGGTCTCGAATGCCGCGGGGCCGGCCAGCTTTAGCTGGGTTTCCAGATCATGGGCCAAGAGGCCTTCTGTATCCTGAAGAGACAAGCAGTGTGGATTATGGTATGGGACATTGCGATTGCAGTGCCTCGGGTGCTGTAGGTATATGTTACATCTAGTCGCGAAGATACCGATCGATTCAAAGGCACCAGGAGGTCCATAGAGCACAACGTTGACCTCAAGAACAGGACAGCCCGCTGTCTTGCCATTGTTCTTGGAACGGCTGTAGACCACAGCAGACGTAGGTGAGACACTGTAGTCTGCGAAGATTTGTATGGACAAGTCTTTGCGGAGAACGTTTATGATCCTCTTCATCGTCGAAGAGAGTGTGCCGAACAGGCAATTCGTTTCTTCATCGAAGAGACTTGAGAAGTCATCTGATATGCTAAGAGCCACAGGCGTCTTTCCAAGAACGTATTGCTGCGACACCATGGGACGAAGGCCTGTGACCTGGACAAAATGGTCAGGATCTACACTGGCTTGGCGACATTACTGCAAGGAATACCATGCCAAAACACCATTCCGACTCGCTGTGCATCGCAGTTCGCTCCGAACGGTACTGCCTTTTCTGAGAAGGATCTCTGTCCAGACTCATTTCGACTGAGCCGTCCCAATGTCACAGAAATACTCACCGAGGCCGCGAGCGTCCGAATACTGGACACAGGACGACGTTCTGTGTAAGACGCCTCAGCGCGGCCATAGCCTCAATATATGATTGCCGTTGACGTCGCACCAATTGCGTATGTTGTGGCATTGCTCGGAACCAAGGCAAAGCATGAAGGTTCGCGCAACCGCTTGGCGTACGTTGAAAGGACAAATCATGGGATCTTTTGCTTTTCTCGCACATAGCTCTCTGCTATGCTGAATATCCAGGTTGACTCGTATTTTGTAGTCCACACAACGATAAGAAGCAATGCACCCGTTGCTCCTAAACGCAGCCGCTTTAGGCCCTCTGCGACGGATGTTGCGATATGAGGCGGAGTAAGCATTTCACGGTGCGCTTGGCGGCCAGGCTTTCCGCCCAATAACAACAACGTTTCAATGACCATATCCATGGCGGACTTAGAGGCAGTCGTGCTTTTGTGAGGAAGCCTCGAGAGCACCTCGGCAATACTTGCCATGCGGCAGTGGGGCGCAGCTGGATCGTGTAGCGTCTGCAGCCTGTCACCGCATCTGACATGGATCTTTGGGCAAAGAGAAAGGCGCAGTGCAGACTGTACTGCCTGTTCTGAAAGATACCTTCGACTGTCAAGGCATTCCCACGATGTGCCTTTCCCAGGGATACGACAGCACAGCCTCAACACGTCCATTGCATTCTTCTCATGGCGTCTTTGGCGTGCAACCGCGGTAATATTCTCGATGATTTTCCGCGCGCCATGTACCCCGTGTGGGCGGCCTTAACCTGACGGAGGTCGCCTTCTCATGGACACAAACAATTTCTTGTGTAAGACGATGGCAACGGGCCACGCTATAGCCGTCAAAGCGCTCGATCGGCTCAGATTGACGCTCAGCTCGGAGGACACCCGATTCTTCCTTGATACGACGCTAAAAGATCTATGGAAGGAAGCTCGTACGATCGAGTATGAACAAGGTCAACGTAGGGATCTCCGATACATGCGTCGGATCGAAGGCTTCTTACGGACAATGGAGAGCTATTCTGGAGTCATTGAAGTCTTCTGCCAGGGCTTCTCGCCAATGTCTTTCGTGTGGGTATGTTTATTTCGGCATGTGTCACGCCGTTCCCAGTTCGCTAATTATTTGATAGGGACCTATTAAGCTCGTCCTTCTAGTAAATACAGCAACTGTATCTTCCTTATCACTCTCTCGCTGACCTTTCGGTACTCAAGTTAGCTAGACAATACACCGGAGTGATGGATATAATACTTCAGGGTGGGTCCTCAAGATGTTGCTGCAAGACACGTCCTGGCTAGTCGGGTCCGCTTCCAGGAACAGGGCGAATACAGGAGCTTGAAAGCTCTTTGCTATCTGTACGAGGATTAGGACTGAATGCTGACTTGACACCCCTGAAGCTTACAGCGACATCGCCGATGTTATGCCTCGATTGGACAAGCTAAAAGCCGCATTCGGTGACAGCGCAGACTTCCAGCAGGTGTTGGGTCTGATATACAGCGACGTATTGGAGTTTCATCAGCGAGCATACAAGATGTTCCGCCGCAAGGGCTGGCACGTGTGGTTTATGTTCGACTGGGGTCTATTTGAGCGTCGATTCAAATCAATACTTCAAAGGCTGGCTTCTCATTGTGACCTTCTTGATAAGGAGGCTGCCGCTACTCACTATCTGGAGATGAAAGGAATGTGGGAGAAGCGAAAAATCGAAGAGGAAAGCTACGAGAAGCAGAGGAACAATCAATTGACTGTTGAAACACTAGGTTGGCTGTCCGCCGATGAGGACGCCCAGGAAGAGTTTCTCCACCGGCTCCCGGACCAGCGTCAGCTCGGCACTTGCGATTGGATTCTTAGTGAAACCCAAGTGACTAATTGGCTTGGAGACGATGACCGTGAATCGACGGTGTGGCTGTCCGGTATCCCTGGGGCTGGGAAAAGTTTTCTGTGTTCTTTGGTTGTGCAAAACTCAGAAATCCATCCGGACCGATCAACCATATACTATTTCTGTGGCGAAAGACCTTCGGGTAAGGACGCTGCTACTGCACTGTTACGTACCCTGGCCGTTCAGCTATTGAGACAGAACCTTGAATTGGCTCCGCTTATCCACCAGGCGTTTGTACAGCAAGGGCAGGGACGCTCTGCTCCAACAATCAAGAAAATTCTCAAAGAGATTGTCTGCTCGGTCAAAGCGTCACGCATGGTTCTTGACGGTATTGATGAGTGGGACCATACGGCGCAGCGGGATACACTGAAAGCGCTTTTCGAGCTTCAAAAGCATGGTGGCAATAAATGCAAATTGCTTGTCTCCAGCCGAAAGGAGCCCTCAATCGGCAAATTCATGCCTCAAAAAGCCCATATGGATATCAATATGCAGTCAGTCGAGGGTCTTCATCGATACATCAGATCGAATACTGAAGAGTTACGAGACCGTTTCCCAGACTTCGCACCCTCGATTTGGGGACGAGTAAGCCAAAATTTACAAGATAGAGCACAGGGGATGTTCCTCTGGGTACGACTGGTGAAGACAATGCTGGAAGACTGCTCATCGCAAGGCGAGTTTGAGTTGGCAATAGAGCAGCTACCTCATGGTTTAGACGAAGCATATGGCCGTATACTCTCTCGCCTGACTCAATTGAGCCCGATATTAAGGGAACGAGCTCTGAAGGTACTCTTTTGGGTATGCATAGCGTATCGGTCCGTCAGCATACATGAAGTTGTCGACGGAATAGCTTTGAAGCCTGGCCAGACCCAGTTATGTCCGAAGAACATAAGTCAAAACCCTGACAGAGACATCTTGGAGCTATGTGCCCCATTGCTTGAGAAGACGCAAAAGGGGACCCTAGATCTTGTTCATTTCTCGGCAAAGGAATATCTGCTACACATGCACAGTGGCCCGTTTATTGATGCATCCGAAGCCCATTTTAATATTGCTTACTCGTGCATTGTGAACCTGAAGTACGCGCTAGTTCTGGTTCCTAGCTTAAGCGGCTTAGCAACCGAGACGGACATTGAGAGATCTACAGTGACAGGAGCCTACGGTCTTCATTCATACGCCCATCAATACTGGGCAGAGCATCTAGCAGAACATTTTAGTCGTGTTCAGGACCTGGATAATCGGAGCCTAAAATTGATGGGCGCTTTGGATGGACTCTCAAGAGTCTTAAAGGGTCAATCTTTAGGGAATGTTGAGTCATTCGCATCACTGCAACGCGGTCTGGCCGTACACGGGCTACAGAAACTTCAGAAGTTCCCAACCCAAGCCCGGCTTGTATCAGTCTGGAAGTACTTCACGGCGCGAGTCGCAGAAATGGCCTCAACTTTCGAAAATATAGATGCTCAGGAAACATTTCTCTTGCAAAACGATCAAACGTATTTAAGTCTTTTCCAGCAACGTCTACGAGGAATTACAGAGCGCCTCTTGAGACTTGACCGCTCCGCGCTACCCTCTCACGTACAAGAGAGTGATCACACTGCATTTGTGGCCCGCTTTGGTTTCTCTTGTCGGGTTCATGGCTGCACACGTTCCTTCTCCTCGGTGGACACAAGAACTAGCCATGAGCTCTCTCACAACGCTTCTTATCCATGCCTTCAGTGCGACTTCTCTGGTAGGGGATTCAAATCCAAGGAGATCTTGAGAAAGCACACTCAGAGGTACCACATGTCTCCTGAAGATTTCGAGATCCCAGAGAGCTTGGCTTCCTGCCAACATGGCTCCAATTCAATTGGGTTTTCCAGCCCAGGATCGTCCGCAAGAAGTGTTAGGATTTCCCAGTCGTGGACCGAGCAAGGTCGAAGAGCAAGCCAGCAAAGTTTTCAACACATTCTTACCACTGTCAAATCCAGGTTCTCGACATCGTTCTCTGAAATTGTACTCAATAATTCCATGATCTCGGAGAGCGCGGTGGCTTCTGATATCTCACCAATGACAGCGGACGACACCGATAAAGGAGTAGTGCAAGGTGTGGACACCATTCGAGCAGGAATCAAGGAGCAGCGATATCATACTCTCCGTGATTTTAAGGACGACCTTCAGAACCTCTTGAGGAACGTGCCGCCTTCAGGACCTTTGAATATACACGATGAGGTCGATATGATCTGCGACGAAGCACTCGAAAAGGTCATTTCTGACTTCCCTGCCTTCGCAAAGGCCGACAGTGCAATACCTAAACCGTCCATTAACTCTGAATCGCCGAAGGAAGATCTGAACATGCTGACCAACTATACTGGCATTGGTCTTGATGGCCAAAGTCTAGACGAAATTGTGGATCCATCTCCTGTTGGGAAGCGCAAAACCTACTGGTCCCAGGCTGAGGAGAGAGAGCTGCCAGAGCTTCTAAACCGCTATGGTCGCGACTTGATCAAGATAGCTGACTGTCTTAGAACCAAAACTCTGGATGAGATTGACGTGCACCTACCTCCCAGGCAATCGGACGAAGCTCAGACGTCAGAACAAGAGCAAACAGATTTGCACATTCAATCAGGATCCTTACCAGCTCATACGGCGACTCAGAGTGTCTTATCTCATTACGCGATGTTAGACTCCTCTCATCAAGAAAATTCTGACCTAGCTGTTGGTTCGATAAACTGGCCGCCACGATACGCTACACAGTCAATAGCAGCGTCCAACAACACACTACATGCAATTCCCACAAGCGAAAAGGTCGACGACTCTGAAGGCCCCGCCAAAGACGACAAAGCGGCAAGTCATCCAAAGAAGGCCACCCGACGACCCCGAATACGAAAACAATGCAAATTTTGCCTCAAAGAGTGTGAAGATTACGCGCTGTCAAAACATATTGAGCGTTTCCACGTCAGTACACGCAAATTCTGGGTCTGCAAAGACAGATCACAAGGCAGGTCTTTCCTTTCCTCCCAATGCAAGGCTTGTTCGACGGACAAACTATACGCTTCCAAGCACAACGCTATGAAGCACCTGCGCGAATGGCACTTCGCGGACATTACCTTGGAGCAGACTTTGCAACGATGGATGGAGCAGGTGGAAGGACCAAACCCTAGGTACCGAGCTCCGGAATCTCAAGCATCCACGACAAGTTCTGCCGAGGTAAATGCAGACGATGAGAATACGGCTACAATTCATCGCCGGACGCAAAAGCGTCGCAAGATTGACCAAATAGCTCCCATTCGCCAGCTCTCCGAGCCGAGAGACGGTCTCAATCGATTACCAGCAATTCGGAGTACATTGAACGATTCGCGAATTGCCAGCCGTGGAAGCACACCTCAGTCGCCAGCAGCAGATTCAGACGCGGAATCTAGCGATCCAGTAGTCAGCCCTTTGCCGGAGGTTGATCTGCCTCCACACATCTCTTTCGATCATCTTCTACCCCTTCGGGATCCAGCAACATCCAACATCAACGACGATATCTACGATTCGATCGACAAAGCATGGATCAGACCGAGCCAGGTGCGCAGACTTCGCCACCTCGACGACTATCAAAAAGCGCTGTGTCTAGATCAAGTCGAAGCTCTTTATTGGGTGCTTACAACGCAAGGGGTTGGCAACCTGCGATACTCAAGGGCTAAGACGGAATTATCATTACTTTCGCGGACAATATTGGCAGGCTTGAGAAATTGGCGTCAGCAGTCAAGTCTTGCTCCGACGTTACCTGTCTCGATCTAATTCAACAGCAATCTGTACATAAATTTTCTGGCGTCGCATGGGCATTTCGAGTCTTGACGACGTGGACAATGAGCATCCTCCCAAAGTAGCACTGAATTTTTACATGTCGAATGCTTGGGGTCCATACAGCAGTAACAACCAAGCGGTTACTGCTCTACATATAAGAGATATGTGTGCCATTCTGGAGAAGGAATTCTATTGTCTTCCTCGCAAGAAAATCGACTCGCAAACCTACAGCTCGTGGCCCCAAGTACATCCCTCAAACCTCCATTTGCTAAAGCGCTAGATAATCAAGGCGTCTCAAAGACGCCGGTTGACTGGCGTTGCCACAATGAGTATTTCTATCAGAGGTTTCTCTCTGGCTTCTCCTTGCACCGCTAAATTACAACCCAGTGGTGTCTAGCAGCACGTGGAGCACATCGGATTCTCCCTGCATGGGGCGCATCCGAAGAATTCCTCTGACTCTGTGATTGGTTACAGGACTGCGTGCACTCACAGAGCCTTTCCGAGAGGGAGGCGCTAGTTCGCCAATTGTTGGAGTACGGCTGAAGTGAGTCGTAAGGCTAGCCAAGAGCTAGCCAGGAGCCTCATCACGTGGACTGCACTTTATCATGTAGGGTAATCGCCTGCAGCAAGTGCTGCTCTAATTGGCTGTGCTGCTGCTTGCGTTCGCAAGCTCTTTCTCGGGGATTGACGCTAGTTCGCCAATTTCTGCACCAGCCTATTCAGAAGGCTGAATGCGGCTCTGCTCGATTAGCTGCTGACATCATAATCCAGTAATTCCAATGAGCATGGTCGGCGAGGGTCGCAATCTGGGCTTAAGGTATCACGTGACTTTTCTAGTGAAGTAAATTGGTAAGCAACCGATATTCAAACACGATCATGTCTGCAAGCTTCACTATTGACAGCAAACCTTCTTCTGAAGCGATCTCGGCCGTGGTAACCAACAAAATTAGGGCTGAACGGGATCTGAAAATCCCACAATTTATTGACTTCCTCCCCTAACTCAGAAGAGATTCTTCGTTGACCAGAAGAGAAGACGAGTCTAATAAGACGTATCTCCGAGTTCCGTGAACTACCTGTTCATATCATCGACTTCTACAACTGAGCACATAAGTCACAGCTGCCGTATGCACATTCTACTATCTCCATCCTTTCCCCCTTCTTGCAAATTCTCATGAATCAACCAACGCGTCGAGGCTCGACCATGAAGATAACGCTCCTCGGACAATTTGACCAGCGGTTGGGAAATAAAGCTCGCGTGCACCTACTTCCCGAAAGCAAGTTATCCGACGAAGGAAGCTGGAGCTCGTTATCAGTCTTCGTTTATTCAAAGGCAATGGTTAGACAGCTCGCTGTCCTCACAACTACCAGAATAAGCCGTTGTCGGGGCAAGCACGAGGGCAAGCCTGTACTGTTATCCCATACCTTCCTGCGGACGCATAGGCGAGGAAAGCATGTGCCACCCTTCCACTTTCCCCATGCCGGTCTACACACCCGACATAAACATCCGTTGCATGCACGTTATGCGGGCTCCGCAATTATTGTCGCTACAGCATCCATCAAACTCTGAACTCTTTCCTCGCTTCACCACGGCAGCGATTCACCGCGCCTACAGTTCCCGAGATGCTTTCCATACCATTCTCGACCCCTTCACGAGTCATCCCCACCAGGAGTAGCGCACCTCAGCAGATCGAAAGCCAGTGCTGAACGCCCGCTGACGGCGTGGGTGAGGTGGGTACACAGCGTATACTCATGCGTCGTCCGGTATGTATACCGCTACTCTGTGCTATCCTGCTGCAGAACACACCTTAGGAACGATCTCTTCTACTTTTCTACAAAATCTCAGTGCCAGTGTTTCGGTCTAGTCCCCTTCTTGTGATATACGATACGGACATACCGACGCGTTGTACAACGCCTCATCATCATTCCAGCCCAAAGGCGTCTGAGTCTTTGACTTGTCAGCTTCTATGATGATGTCACCTACGTACAAATTCAAAAAGAGCATGCATCTGCGTCTCTATATCACTGCATTATACGCCCAATAGCCTAGGTGCAGCATATTGAGTAAGCAGGTGTCTGGCTGGGAGATCCGGCAACCGGCACGGTGGGTTTTTGCAAAAGGTAGAAGTGAGTGAAGATAGGAGGGCAAAGGGGGTGGGGTTGTGAATTGCGGAAGATGGGTTGTGCCGTTTCATGAGCTGTCTAGGAAGGATGGAAGGATGGATTTGGGATTGTAGAGTAGCTTGTACTACATTAGGCAGGTGGATTAGTTTTTAGGGTGATGGAAGCATATATCAAGAGATGGTGGTAGAGATTTCACTATCGTTGTTGACGTAAGTTCCTTCTAAGTCTAAGGGGTCTTATCTCGCTTGCGTAAGATTGTTTTTGCATTTTAATGGAGTCTCGAGGGGCGTTGAGTCCCTGGTAACACATGGCGGAAGAAGTGTCCTAGTGTGGTAGCTAGGCATTTCTGCATTCGCCTACCTCTTACTCCCCGCCTTACCCCTTGTCCTCGAGCCACGCTGCGTTTTCTCCTTCTTCTCCCTTGTGCGCCCTTCGTACCACCCAATTTGCCCATCCCAAGATTCACGTAACTCGACGTTCCACCCGTTTACTTTTCCTGCCCAAGCTTGGACCACTCCCCCTTTCCCTATCCCATCAACATCCCTTGCCCGTAAATCCAAACGGGCATCTCCCAGCCACGAGTACACTCGTCGGACATGCCGTCTTACACGGAAGATAGATCGGCAACCGACTCAGACAGCTCATATCCAGCGTCCCTGTCCCATCTCCTCCACTCCCTCCGCCCGCGTTAATATTGACGACGCCTCCGCCGGCTTTGCCTTCGGCAGTGCAATTCCACGCCCCATCAAACAACGTCGGCATATCCACCACCGTGCTATCCACCGTGGTACTCGACCCCAGCGCGGTAGACACCGACGCCGCCGCCGTGTTGTTCTGCACGCTTTTCAACATATCAATCGGACTTAACTTCTGGTTATCCCTTGCGCCCTGATACCTCAGCGCGTATATCCTCTGCGTAATAGGCGACCAAAAAGTAGCCTCGCCAGAAGCGGTCTGGCAAACTGTCGCATTCGTGCCAAGCACCGCCGGCGCCGCAGCCCCACAGCTCGCTGCGAAATCCGCATGACTCGCGCCATTGAGAGGGACGCCGAACCAGCCGTTCTGATTCAGCAGCTCGCTGACGATGTGGGTTGACAGTGCGAGGGTGAGGTGCGGCTGCGAGTCGCGGAAGCCGAAGCCATGGTCGGAGGAGAAGGAGCCGTTGGTAGCGAAGGAGGTGAAGGTGGGGAGGTTGGTCATGAGGAGGGAGAGGGCGGTGGCGAGGTGGTCTTTGGATGGGGTAAAGTCTTGTGAGGAGAGGAATGCCACTGAGACATTCGTCTTGGAGGGGGTGGAGGGGAAGAGCAAGGCGCGGGCGACGGCGGGGGAGGAGGTGAGACCGGTGAGGAGGGTGTGGGACGCCAGCAGGGTCGGGTCGGTGAGAGTTGATGGGGGGAGAAAGGAAGGGGACTGGTGGTGGGGTGGTATATTAGTCTGGGTTTAGGGGAATGCGGGGGTGGGGTTTCTAGGAAGGGAAGAGGGGGGGCGGATGGGAGAAGGGGGATAATGTACACCTAGAAAGGGCAGACCAAGATCCAGCGCGTCGACAATGTTGGCGAGGCTCAGTATCGTGCGGTCTGAGGGATCGATTTTGGGGAGGAGATCCGACCGGAGGATGAAGTTGACCATAAGATCTCCTAAAGCTTCGAACAGAGCTAAAGACGGTCAAAACACAGTAAGCGACTGGCTCTGATCGTTGGATGGGAGAAGCATCGTGATGTGTTGTCGACTTGCAGGATGAACTTACTCTCTTCGTAAACAAAAAAGAAATCATTGATGTTCTGTATCGTCCCGTGCGCGTAGACGACTTGATCAACGATGTTGGGACCGAGGGAGGTTCTAAGGCCTAGAGATCTGTCGTAGCAGATGGTCATGTCGTGCAGGGAACCTATCTGGCATGATTCCGGCGTGCCTGTTGCGAGACGCTGGAAGCAGCTGGCCCACACTTCTCCCCCACGGCAGCAGTCGGCGTCGTTGGAGCTGTCGTTGGAACATGTCGGAGTCGTCTTGTTCCAGCCAGTCAGATAGCTGGTCAAGTCGAGCTGGTTCCAGCAGGCAGCGTTGGCGTTCTCTTGGTATGCTGCGTAGGTGCAGTTAATGGGTGGTTGTGCGGGAGCGGTTCGCCGTGTATCGCGTAGAGCCGGAGCTGGTATTGCTATGGAGGAGGAAATGAGAACGGTAGGGAGGATTCGCTGGAAGAGGAGCCTCATCTTGAGAGACTGCCTCTGTCAAAGTGTTTTGAGCAAGCCCGACTACAGAGGAGTAGACTTATCGACCAAGACAATGCATTTGATATATTTGAAATCAAGCCGACAGAACACTCTTTATATTCCCAAAATAAGCGGATCGAAATGTTGCAAGGAACCTCATAAGCCAAAAGCTAATGCTGGAGGATTCACGTCGCGAATCCAAAAGTTCAACAAGAATCCTCCACTACGAGCCGGATAACCATTTGGTATGCGTCTGCGAATCCTTGCAAGAAGCGCAAGCGGTTATTACCATTTCCTGATCCTCCTACATGCGCGTTGTAGTGCTTTTCGCGCGGATCATAGGACTGGCGCTTGTAAAGACAAACGACTGAGCTAGCAATGTTGGCTCCTCACCGGAACTCGCTCCTGCAGACTTTATGATAGCTCAGGATGGTGGCTCAGAGTGGCTCAGAGTGTCACACGTTAACGATGACGGCTCGCCAGTATCAAGAGGTGTGTCGCTGCATCTGTCATAGGCTAGGCCTTCGCTGCAGAACCCTTCAAAGTAAGTATGTATGAATGTTATCCGTTGAATGTTCCTACCGTTACAGATGCGACGTGAAGGATTCAGTCGTGCATTATGAGCCGAGAAGAAACAGACTCTATGACTGGGTGAAAGCCATAAAACTGCGCAAATACTATTCCGAACAACGAAACCGGGGCTTCAAAGAAGTGGAATATGCTTAGCAAAACGAGGGTCTGAGGAGCGCTAGAGTCTATGGGACAATGTAAGCCTGAAAGGGCATCGATGAATAATTGGGGAACGCTTCTCAGATGGCTCTGAGCATTCGCACTCGAAGACCTCCACCTTGGCAACGATACCGAGCGTTTTCCTAGCACCCTCCGTCAGACAAGAGTGCTTCCTCTTCAGCTTGAATTATAACTTCTTAGTGGTGTCCTGACTGCTAATGGGTGATCGCTCGTGGACACTTATCGTAGCGGCGTACGGGCTAGTAGCGCTTTCCGCCAGATGGAAGGTTTCCATTGTGGTATGCTCCTTTCGCAGGACTTTTACTTCATGAGCAGCACCTCATCGTCAACTTATTGAGCTTTCCGGAATACAGCAAGAAAGAGGGCGATATGACTTCTGACGAGTGGTTCCTGGAGCGAGACATTTCCACTGAGGCTATTGCTTGCATCGCCGGCTCTGATATATACATGATATTGTGCTTGGGCCTAGGCGGGCACAGCGACAGTCTGCTTTAGAGGCCTAGCCACACGGGGACTAGTAATGGGACTGCCACCATGCCGCCAAACTTCCCCCTACCTAAACGACTGGGGTAAAGGAGTAAAAGGAGTGGGTGGGTGGGTCAAAGAGACGCAAAAGGATGAGGATGAGAAACCGGGAAATCGCCATACTAAATAGTATGCAGGTGACCCGATACTCCAACCCTTAACTTGCCGTCTCTTGGCAATAGCTCCCCTGCCATGCAGGGCTCTATATGGGTTCTCCTCTGGACGGCGGTGAGCTGGCTCAATAGATATATCAAGCCCAATAACCATAGAATGCCAGAATAACTAGCGCGACACGGGCTTGTGGGAGGAAAGGTCCGGGTAGTGATCTTAGGAGTTAGGGCAAATATCGAAAGATTGGCGCTGTGGGCTGATATATGTGAACCCATCGGATGACATCGTTTTCGCTCTGATAGCCAATCATACTGTCAGGTGACGACGGCTAAACCTGTACCTGAGAGCAGAGTGCTTTTGGGGCTGTTTCTCACTAACATTTTGATGTTCTGTTGTAGGTCAAGACGGAGTTATTTTCCCGCCGCTTACGATATCGACAGTTGTCCACCCCCAGGTCGATGTTGAGTCTATACCTCGGAGATATTGCTGTAAGTCGACGTTTTCGCTTATTGGTCGCTCGTGGAAGATAAATTGTTCACATCGAGACAATGCAGCTATCCGAGGCCTCTTCATCAGGATCAGATGTCGTGAATGGCGGAATAAGAACCCATTCTGTGGCCATAAGGATGTGTAAGCGGTGCCGGACGAAGCCGGCGCGCGTCGTTCCACAGGCAGATATTAAAAAAGTTACAAAATCCACCTGCAAACATTGCAAACCCTATCTCTCCATACACTCTTGCTCTGTACAGTAGCTGAATTAACCTTTTCCGCCGTATGCGTGTTGACCTCCTGGTCGATATGTTGCAGTCTCTATCATCTTGGCGCGTTCCAATCAATTCCAGCCCGAGTAATAACTAGCATGCAAGGCAGCTTGACGTAAAGACTAACAGAAGTCACCAGGAACCCCAGGGATCGATCCGATTCGAAGGCTGGAGACACTCTTCGTTCTCAACCGTAAGGACGAAGCGGAAATGGAGAGAGACAAGGTCGATGTCGGTCCTGGAAATAGATCCCGTGATCAGTATTGCAACTCCAACCGCGGAGCCACTAAATTCGCATTTGACAACCGAATCGCGCACCCAGGACAGTATAATTCAGGCCATAAACCTCAGATACGTGTATAACATCATACCTTTATTAAAAGGGCTTCTAGCGTCGTCGGCATGATACCGCATCAATCACAACAAATCTTGATTCCTCACTCTCACAAGTATTGCATTGACCAGTGTCGTTCACTTCTCTCCACCAGACCAGGTCTCGGCCTCCCCATAACAGCGAGTGTAAACACCCCCTTCGGTCCAATCGACGTATACCCACCTTTAAATTGATGCGCGGGATTGACACAGCCAGTCACCACCCTAGATGCCTCCTCAGCCAGCTTGAGCCGCGAAAACGTGTCATACGATTGGATCGAGTTCGGCTTGAGAAGAAGCGCGCAGCTGCCCCAGGTCCACGCTTTGTATTTTTCGATGTCGGGGCCCCAGCTTTCGGGGTCAACCGCGCGCGGGCTTTCGGCGATCACTGCGCGGACGGCGATGCCGCAGTCGTCCGGCTCGGAAATGCGTGGCACAATGGACCGGCCTTGGTAGCAGACGAGGCGCCGGGTGGCAGTCTCGTTGGTGAGAGAGGTGATTTCTGGGATAGAGAGAGCGGAGGATAGTCCCAGGAGTAATTGTAGGGAAAGGACGATGAGAATGTTCGTGAAGATAAGCATGACGGTCTTGAAGTTGTTGCCTGATTTGAAATAAGCTGGAGGTGGACCGATAGGTATTAGCGACCGAGGGTAGCAAATCTATCTTGTTAAAAGCGGAATATATAAATCATGAAGCTGCGAGAGCTTTCACCCTTCTTGAGGAAAGAGAGTTTTCGATGCTTTGAAAAGTTATTGGCCGCGTCTATCAGCTTCATCGCGGACCAGGCCCGACGAAGTCAGCCATAATCTATAAGCGCTTCAGTCAGCAGTCTTCGCCGACCAAAATCTAAGATCTGCGGGAATTTGATCCTGGCTCTGTTCCACTCCTTTGGAGATCGGAATTGTCTACGAAGCGAATACTTCATAATCACTTCAACCTGCATGAACCATACTTCCATCAGCTTGTCGGGGGCACATCCTGAACGTTTTATATCTTGCTGAACGGATCGTTCGACGAGTTCTCCTCGCGGTTGAACTCCATCGAATTGACCACATGCTTAACCGTACTCTCGGGAAATAAATGCGCTACCCAAGCGACCATCCCATCAGTCCCCGCGCTCACACCGGATGTGGTCCAGATGTTGTCGCTGAACACCCAGCGGGCCTGCCCTACCCAGTAGGTTTTGGGACCGTAGGGTGTCACCAGCTTCCACGTCTCCTTGTTCGTCGTGGCGCGATGCCCGTCAAGGACACCAGCTTGAAATCCAGATGTAGTCAGCATCAATATAACTTTGCAAGAACACGTACAAGCCGTAATCAATTAACAGCTTTTCATGAAGACAGAGGGACATTAGCCATTCCATTCTGCGAAGGCTCAACCCAGAATCAAGACATCGAGAATCCAGCGACACTCAAATTTCATACCTTGAGCGGCCAGCGCAGAGCCAGTACAAATAGTGAAAAGATATTGCAGAGGCGGACAACCATCCCCACGATAGGCTTTCCTGATGAAGTCCACCTCGGCCGTCGTGTCCGCTGGTAGAAGCGAGCCCCATCCGCCAGGAACCAGCAAGACATCTATGTTGGGGGCGTTGTCAAAGGTGTGGGTAGGTAAGTATTGCTGCTTGCTCTTAAAATTTACTCCCCTTTGGCAGGGCGAGCCCAGGTTGATCGGATCCATGGTCTTTGACAGAACACTAAGCGTCATGCGTTCTAGACCATTCATTCCGGATAAGGTGTTCAGAACTTCGAGAGGCCCGGCTATGTCGAGGACTCCGAAGCCCGGATAGAGAAGCACACCGTAGGAGAGGGTCGGGCGAGATTCGGCCATCGCTGTCAATTGGGTCGATCGTTGTGATTGCTGATAAGATCACAGTTGCTGACCAGTCATCTCAGGTTGGAACGACGTGACAGAGGAAGTAGGCTCTCCGAGTCGTGTCCAGTATCGCTCTTTGTGATATGTGTGAGAGAACGGTAATCTATGTGGTCAAGCAGCATAGACGTGGATCGGGCAAAGTATCTGACTTATCCAGATTGGCTTAATTATCGTTTCAAGGATACAAAGCTTTGTTGAAAAACAGTCATGAAGCTGACCTCGGAGTTGCTCCGAGGCATTTTGGAGTAAACAGCGCCAAGGCCATAGGGCTTAGGAACAATTCCGACAACTTGCGTTGCACGGCAGGAGTACCTTAGGGCGCCAAGGTGATCCGAGATTATTGTACTGGTATCATCTAGAGGCAGTACATAGAGTTGAAATAGTACGAGAAAGGAGATATTTATTTCCAGTACCTTACAATTATACGTACTGCATTTTAGATATATTTTCGATTTCGAACATATCTAATAAAAACAATCTATGCAAAGAATATTTCAAGATTGAAGTACACTTCGAGTACAGTTCAAGTACCGTAATAATAACAATAATAATACCAATAACAAAGGCTTAATACGTTCTATAAATATATTCATATACAACTTTTAATTGTTTACTTAAACAAGATATTTAAATATTAATAAATATTTATACTACTATATGTAGAAACTCTTAGTACAATCTAAGTACGATTTTACATTGTGGTACACTACTAACAATGTACACTAAGACGAATTATGTTAGTATGAACCAGGTACGGTATCGAGAACCCTGCTTCCCCCCCTAAGGTAATACCATCTACTTGTACGCTTGCGCTTACCCATCCATATGATCCATAGTGAGGCTTGTTTCAATAGCTATGTATGTAGGAGTCTATCCCATCTTATCCTCGAAGTCTGTTTTTCCTCAATTGACCACCGTTATAAGAGTGGAATTCATCTGCTGACGTCTGAAATTAAATTCGATCTTGAAGGCTTCCCCGAGTGGGTGCTCCATCTTTAAGGGGCGATTTGGGCAATGAAATTGGCGAAGACAGGAAGTAAATTAGCTTTGTAACTTTGAGGTACAACATTACGCATTGCAAATGAGCGTAGGATCGCTGATATGTGCTGACACAAGCTCAAAAAGATCTATAGTAATCAGCAATGTATGTAGTCCAACCTTCCTCCGAACGTGACTTTCCGGCCATCAATGACCATTGCTTAACGCTTTCTTCGTCGAATAAGGAAGATGTTCTCGCGCACTGCTGATAATTGCCGTCTCACCCAGCAAGGTAAAAGTGTCAGTGCCAACGATAACGAAAGCTTTGTTGGCGCCCTTCGCCCACTCTCCGTTCAGGCACATACCACTATCTGGCATCTTGTGTCTCTTCAGTATCTCTCGATACATTTCCACAGCGTCCAAGAAGCTTGGTTCAGTACCCCAGAACCTCTCAAATCCCATGCTGACCCTCAGGTCGAGAGTCCCCAACCAAACGGCATCGATCTGGTCGCCTACGGCACTCAAGATGGCATCCAAATTCCGAAGTCCTTCTTCTGACTCGATTTGGATGATGATGGCGGCCTGGTCGTTGATATTCTTCCATATAGTGCGGGTGGGGTCCATAGTAGTATCTCCTATTCCTGGCAATAAACGGGAGGGAGGGACGGAGCGAGTTCCTCCTTGAGCGGACCCAAATTTGGCGGCTGACACCACGTGCTGAGCTTGTTCTACCGTTTCAATCTGGGGTACGATTATGGATGCTCCAGCATCGAGAGCGTACCCAATCGAAGCGTGGTCATGGCCAGGGACTCTATTGAATTCGTCAATTTACAGTATAGCAGGGTGATGACGGGCGTCAGCCGTACCTGACAAACGCCATAGTCTTGCCCTCGCTCATGAATTGTATCTCATGAACGATCTGGAAAATCGTCAGTGCTGTTATGTATATATTAGGATCCTTACGGTTGTCATGGTCTCTACACCACATGCGGAGTGCTCCCAATCGATCCAAACAACATCGGCACCTAATTGAGCAATGACCCTGGCGGTGGGAACAGTGCAGATGCCGCAATAGTATCCAATAAGAAGTGTAATCTTTCCCTCGTACGCATCTCGAAGAGCTTGTCTAGCTTTGTGTGGTTGTGTAAGAGATGGAGCTCTGTAAGCTGCCATGCCCTTCTCGGCAACTTCTTGGTACTCGGATCCCATCCTCAGAGTTGGTTTGACGTCAGAGGTCGCAAATGTTTCGAAGGTTCTTGGAGAGGTGACGGAAGTGGAAACGAGAAGACATTGTTTCTGTATTGCTTTAAAAGACGGAGGTTATAGGAAGTAGAAGAAGCAGGCATATTACAAAGCATCGACGACACCACCACCAAATTGATATGATGGATTTCTAATATGCTAGAGCTGACAGATATGGATGAAGATGGTATCATGGGGTATTGATATATGTTGAAGATATAAATCAGTGTAACAAGCACAGGTGAGAGGTACAGAAAATTTAAGTATGTCTACGCAGCACCCGTACTACTGCTCAATGGTACCCACTGCTGTAGACAGGCAGAGTCTGCGATCCCATTCCACCCAACGATTCGCTGAATCCTGTTGGAGATCATGATTTTGCCCGAGGCACGGCGAATTGCTTGCGTAACAAGCTCACTGATTATTGATCGTGGCAACTCGCCTGGAAAGTAGACTCTCAACGCTGACTTTATGGGGAAAGGTTGTGGAACATCCTTGGTGGAAGGAGCTGACCAAATTTGCAGGGTGCCTAAGCCGTGTCTAGAAATTCCGCGGGTGTGGGACACGGGAATTCTACCTGGAAGATAGCAAGCAACGACATTATGCTTCAGAGACTGGCAGTGGCAGTCGAGTACGCATGCATCTCCGTAGTCGCTCGGCGATGAATCGCGTGCTCACGCTTGAGTCGCCGAGACAATGCATTACGACCTCACGTAAGCCGCACTCCACCACTCTGGTCGAATTTTGCCTCAATTTTTAGACGTGGTGCAAGTGAATGGAAGTCAGCACTGCCTTTACCAAGGCTGATTGTCAGCCGCCAACCCGAAGGGGCTTGGCACGCGATAGGCCTGAGAACTGAGGCAAGTCGAAGTCTGGCAGTACATGTATCCATGCAGCGAAAGGATGCCGTCGCAAATCTCAACTTCCGACCAAATAACCGCGGGCACAGCGACGTCTAGGATCCCGAATTCAGTATAGTACGTGGACAAGTAATCTTTGAAATAGAGAGAGGCTGCTTGCAGTTGGCATCTGCGCACACGATATCCATGTGAGCCACGCAACAGATTCTTAATATCTGTACGCTGACTGTCATCAGCGTTATCGTTCTCATTGGAAGCCTTTGGCGCAGACCGACAAAACGCCGGTCAAGAAAATGGAGTGTAGCGGGTCTTGTTCCTACAAGTAGAGAGCGTCCACAGTCCGTGAGCGCAATCAGCCATAGCCGTCGATTCCTTTCTCGACAGATATGAAAAGGATTGGCGGAGTGAGGATGAATGGAACAAACAGTGAGACCCATAGCTGGAGAGGAAAAATCATCCGAGTATTTGCCTCGAACAGTTCAGACATCCAACCTGAAGAAGGCATTCAAGTGTGGGTGAACCGAGTATTCCTGAGAGTTACCCCATGCCCGCACACAGGATACCGCAAGTATACTTGACTAGTCCGAGCTTTGATTGGCCAATGAGGTATATGGACATAGCAGCTTCAGGCTCGGATTATCCAGAAGATTCTTGATTGCTTCGTGGTCATCTGACATCGTTCATGATTGCCCATACAGCTCCTCTAAACCCCTCACTTCTTCCTCGCTCGGCTCCTTCTCCCTCCTATCCAAGGCTTCCTCCAGTCTCTCGACGCTGTTGAATACGGGTACGAAGACTCCTAGCCCGCTCTTACCGAGCTGTTGATATTTGGCTTTGATTTCTCGCGGATTTTTCGACAGACTGCGGAAGCTCCAGGATCGTTTGGAACCGTATTATCGCCTCAACCACTTCGAGCCGAGAATTCTCCTTGAGTATAAGAACCTACAGAATGTGCGGTGGGGACTTCCATCATACCCGTCCAATATAAATAGCAGATGCACTCGCCGGGTCTTAACAGCCTCGCTCTAAGTCAAAATGCAACAGCGGTATAGCGGATCCAATGAGGTCGTGCCGGAGACTGCGTCTGTACCGCACCTGTAATGAATATTAAAGTTGCTAATGAGAAAGATTTCAAGTCTTTATTGAAGGCAGGCGAAGTGTACGGGAGTGGGACTGAAACAGACCGTTGGGCGCTCCGGAGACCACTAATACCTGTGTTCGCTACATGGGATGACCCGACTTCCGAGAGAAATGGATGCTGATCATTTTCCAGGCTATTGTTGTCTGAGTTTCGCTAATGCTGCCATCACGCCATCATTCACGGGACCCTTCGGTGTGTTCAATTGGGCCGGAGCCTGCGGATTCTCCTTCACGTCAGACGCAAATTGAGGCTTCTCCGCTTGCACACCATCTTCTTGTACGGCAGCAAGTAGGAGAGCTTCTTCCTCATCCTCTCCAGGTTCCCAGAGAGGCACTTGTGCCGCCGTCCTTTTCAATGACGTGGTCCTTACCTCAGGCGTTGTACTCGCTCTGATTCTTGGAGGCCCTGCGCTGGGAGGACTTCTGTCAGAGGTTTGTTCTGGAGCTCGATCATCATCTTCTTCGAATAGGCTGTCGTTCCTCTGCAAACCCAAAGAGCTCCCTTCCGTTGGTAGGCCAATTGAACGAGAGGTATCTTCCCGGTCCAGACCCCTTCGCGCCGCCTTTCGCAGCCTGAAAGGCTCCCGTACACTTTGGCACCATCTCTGTACTTTCTTCTCGCCCCAGCCTGCGATTGTACCGATCTCTTCCGGCCTTGCATTCACGGCGGCTCTTATGCTTCCGAAAGCACTTACCAAACCCACTGCATCTGTCTTATTGATACTGCGTGGTATAGTGATGAACTCGGTCATCTTCTCCGCATATGAGGTAGCTTGATGTGCACGTATCGATGTCGGCGATGCATGCTCATAGGACTTGAAAAGCTCTAGGTAACGACCTGCCTCTTGCGCCGACCAGCATAGAATAAGCGTGAGGTTGTTGATCAAGCTTGTTTTTGAGAGTTCCTTGAGCGGCTCCTCGTGATTCTGAATGTCCACCATAGTGAGCAGTATGCGTAAATTATATTTTCCACCTAAAGCGCGTATCCGGGCGTAGATATATTCGGGGTGGAGGCGATGGTATTTCAGACTGAGGAAGAAGGCGCAGGTGGTGTTGCCGAGGACAAAGTCCGAGGGTATGTCCGAATATTCCCATGGTAGCGAACGGATAGAATTAAGAATCGGATTCCCTTTCTGGCGTGCAGCGACAAGGATCGAGGAGGGAGCGGCGCGGTTTGGAAGAGCTTGGGGTTTGGGTTGCTGAACCTTGGGGGCGCTGGGGGATGCACTGGATGCCGGAGGTTTGGGTGCCGAATGATTTCTCTCGACTGCTTCGATGACGGCTGTGAAGTCAGCATCGTCCCCAAAGTCGTCATCCATAGTACGCTGACCTCCACACAGCTCCCGGCTGCCAGAAATTATGACCGAGTTTCGAAGGGCTTCATGGCTTGGCAGCGGCTTCATTCCGCTTCTCGGATAGACACGGGTCATTCAACTAAGAGATCCTCAACATCAAGCAAGGTAGACACAACAAGAGAATACCTCAAGCAACTAAGGTACCTATTCCTGTGCTACATTATACCGAGCATCACTCTCCCCGAGTCATAGCATAAGTACTGCAGCGAGTTCAAAACCTCGACATGCCTCTCCCCACCTCTATCTCCAATTCCGAAAACCCCAGCAACTCCTCCACCACCGAATCCAATCCCGACCTTAACTCCTCCCTCCGTCAAGCCTCTTCGACCATCGCCAACGACGCCGGCAACGACGCGGGTGCGCAATCTGGTAGCTCGGCAGCGCAGCATACGAAGAGCGAGGTCGAGAAAGCTGCAGACAAGCTCTACGAAGAGAGGATCGAGGACGAGTACGCCAAGCGTGAGGGTGGGGCTTGAAGCTTTGGAAAGGCATGGGTAACGATCGAATACCAGATATCGGGCTGAGACAGCGATGTTCTGAGGCTCCAGGGACTCAGCCCTGACTCGAGACGTTGATACAGCTTGCAATGCATAAGCTCAGCGTCATAATCTCCCTTGACAGATCCTTCGAGCCCGATTTTGTCTAGCTACCATGACTTTCTTGCATGTACTTGGCCGCCACCTCATCCAGAGACTTACAATCCCTGATGTCAGCCTACCGTTGCCAATATATGGAATACAGGATTAACCACATATTCGATACTCGGAAAGCTCTCGACTGTTTTGGTCGTTCGCCACGACTGCTGGCCATTCTTTACATGGCCCACTGACTCGGTGGCGGCTAGCTACCCTGTTCTGCATGCTACGCTAAGAGGATCAAGGTCATAGCACACACAAGTATACTCTCGATACTCGTCGCTTGCTGTCCAGGCTCTTGGGCTTATCCTCACCCTTTTCATGTAATGAACAACTATGTACATTCACGCAACCTTGGTTATCATGCGGAGCACCTCTGTGTTGACCTTTGTCAAGGTACACACAGCCTTGCCAACGTCACCTGATGCGTTGCATTAACGATGATTTGTAGGCTCTCGGTTTCCTTCGAATAATGGCGTATCTGATAATCAGCTTTCTGGGCTCCCCTCCCCATCGCTCTCATTATCGTAGCCCAGCCCTCAGACCTTGGCTCTCTCCCCAAATAAGCCTTCCTTTGAAATGTGTTTCCTATAGTATGCGTGTCTGACGCAATTTAATTCTCTATAGAGCTTATCAGGGCCACCGGAAGCTGGAAAATTCGCCGTGCGGCGCAGAGACTCGCACAGCGCCGGGGTATTTTGGCCATCGAGGTGGACCGCTGGGGGAAAGGCTTGACGAATCTCCAGGATAGTCCAGCCTTGCAACTCTGTGTTTTCTTCTCCAGATTGGTACCGCAATTTATCAAGTTCTATCGCATCAGGGGCGCTCCCCGTATCTTGGCAGGGGATGAGTGTATGTCGGCTCCTTCGTAGCCGTCGAAGCCACGGTCTTCGTCCTCCGAAGTCACGAATCTACGATATCTGATGAAGCCGGAGTGGACGAGGCCGATCGCTTCATCGGCATAGTAGCCGTCAACGCCAATTTTAGACTCAATGTCCGAGTGCTGATGTGTTCCCTGATCTGGAATTTTATCCGGACAAACGGCCGTACACCTACGTTGATCGACCTCGTCTGCGCCGTGTAAGTTTATTTAGCGACGTTTTTGCTCTCGAAGAATCTCTACGAACCAGCGCTCTCGCCAGCCAGCAGCCTGATCACTTTCGGTTCGGCGTACATATTGTGGAAGTCTTGTCACATTCCGTTCCGTCCTGTGCAAGTGCTCATGGGTGCTCGTACTCTTTTCGTGCAGCTCGCTGTATGGAGAGTTGTTCTGGCTTTCTCAAGGCCGCAACGGCCAACGGCGAGTTGCCTGATCTACAAGGAGCGAAAGATCATCTCGAGAATCAGTCCTCCTATTTGTGTAGTCTCTCGAAGTCCCCAACAGGGCTGGCAGGCGCTAATATGTATATCTCGTGCGCTCGCATGATGGACACTTCCTATAAGTCATAAGAGCTATTTCCTTCACCCTATTCCTGTTATCTTTCCTGCTGCGCCCTCCTGCTCGATATCATGCTAAAGTCTGCTTCACGCACTGACCCCTTCCGCGAGATTGCTGTCACTGGTCGATCAGGCAGCTCGTTCATCCGGGGATTTCGTTGTTGCAGAGATGCTAAGGGGTGGGGTGGACCACTTCTCTGGGATAGGGTGATGAGGACTTGGAGATCATGTTATCTGGTCTGATACGGGGAGGAAAGAGGATCTGGAATAAGTGGTCCGTGAGGAGCTTTTGTTACTATACAACAAGAAGGGGTTAGGGGGGAAAGATGATTAGGTCTTGAATTTATGAATGCTACCGGCGACGTTGTGCTAGAAACGGGATCACTCTCCGCGCCTTCCCGGATTGGTGGGAAGCTGACGATGGATCACTCTCCGCGCCTTCCCGGATTGGTGGGAAGCTGACGATGGCTCTCTGCCGTTGGGGATTCGGGACTATGGGCGCTCCACTGTAGCTCATCTGGAGCCTACACTTAACGTAAGTAATGCAAGGGCAAGCGAGTCTTCTATGCTTCTGCTGCTGATACGACAGAAGTGGTTACACGGTCATTGCTTCTCCATTTGTGGGTTGGACAGTGCTGGAGAACTGGGGAGCAGAAGTACAGACATATCAGCATCTCATCATTTCACGAGTGATGCGTACTGATTTATCCTGGAATGAGAAGATTCATGTGCAGCTAGCTTTTCGTGTTATCAATGGCTGCAGCCATCGTCCTCCACAATACCCAATCTCCCTCATTCCCCCCTCCACTCCGCCCCACTCCTCACCCCCTCCCCTCCATCCAGCCACCTACCACCATACCGACCGCGCCCTCCCCTGCTCCACCTTCCATCATCCCCCTCTCCACCACCTCCCCCACGCTTCCGCACCCGCTCCCGATCCACTCTATCCTTACACAGCGGGCACGAATCCCGAGTATACGCAACGCTACAGCCGCGGTCGACCGGGCACGACATTCGGTGTTTATCGTAATGTCTGCAGAAGTGGCGGTTGTTGAGATTGCTGTTGCAGCAGCTGAAGTGGATGCCTTTTTCGTAGCACATTGTGCCTGTGAGTGGGGGGTAGGGAAGGGAGGCGGGGAGGCGAGGAGAAGGGAGGGGGGCCGTGGGAGTTAGAGAGAGGGAGAGTGTGTGTTTGGGGAGAGGGGTAGGGGAGTGGATGCGGGGGATGTGGTAGAGGAACTGATGGTGGTAGAATTTCGATAGAGGGGTTGTAGTCCTTGGGGGCTGACAAGGTCGAGATAAGAAAAATATTTGGGGAGGGAAATGTGTAGGACTTTAAATTGCAGCGCTGCTAGAGTTCTTGGTTGATGCGAGACGCTTTCACTGTTATTTGGAAAACTTTGCGTTAGGGATTGGGTTGGCGAGACATTGTTCCTCTCGTTTCATTTCGAGCACTGTTGTTAATGTCATTGCATTCTTGCAAGGTTGTTCGTACTGGAGCCAGGTCCCCTCGTCTTATCGAAGTGTGTTCCTGGAGCACCCATCTCGCGAAGCTGGAGGTCCGCTGAAGCGGTAAGAGATAGGGTGCCTCGTTTTAGAGAACGCATTCGAACACGCTTGGAAGGTTGGACTTCACACCTCTGTGGAGTGACAGTATGCTTTGTTCCCTTAAAGGGCGTTCACAAGCGATCTCATACATGGCGGGAGGGATCTGAGCTGGTGAGGCTGGGTGAACAGTAGGAATGGCAATTCGCTTTTTCAGCATGGATATGGGAAGTCCTGGTTATCGCAAAGGACTTATGGGACTTGATGGCACTTGAGGATGGGTCGTGGCATGCACAGAATTGCTGGGACAGTGATCCTGCTCAGCTGCTCAGCGGCCGTCCATCGCTCTTCTTTATGTTTCATTATCTAAGTGAGTTTGTCCAGGCAGGCTTATTCGTACCCACAGATTCATACCCGAGAACATATAATGCGAGGCAAACAACCAATGCAGCAACAAGGAGTACAAATCAAGTTCCAATCACGATTGCTCGCTTCATGTTCAGTCGAGGAGGTTTGTTTGAAAACTGCTGTGGTTGATGGATCTCTCCTTACCAAAGCTGGTTGTGTGCTCAGGCGGTGGGTAGTGTCGGTTTCGGGGATTACGCAAAAGGTGTGTAGATTGGTATCAGGCGATGAAGCATCCTCGCTGAGCAGCTGGCGGCAGCGAACTGTCCTTGGTAGCTGAGATCGTGCTCAGATCGTGGAAAAGGAGGGTGGAGAGCTGGGTTTGGGCGCATTCGCTAGTCCTATTCTGGGTGTCGGTGTGGGAATAGGTGCCGGATGATGGGGCTGGGGGATATGGTTATAGCTTTTAATACGGTATGTAGCAAGGTCTTTGAGAAGGTTGAGGAGTCTGTAGATGGTAAGACTATGCAGTTCTCGATGGCGTAGACGGGACTGCTGAGTTGGGCTGTTTGCATCTTTTCGAGCTTGATTAGAGGTGATATATTGGCTTTTTTGTGACCGACCAGCTTAAATGATTCCGTCAAGTCCGGTTGTTCTCTGCATAAAAGATGTGGAGGTTGGGACTTTAGGGTCTGGATCTAGATCCATGTCTGCTAATAGAACCGTGACATTTCAGGAGGTAAACAGGCTGGCCATCCCTTGTAAATTTGTGTCTCCGGAGGTTGTGCTATCGCAGGAAGTAGGCACACTGTCAGCATGAGATACAGTAGGTAATACACACAGCTATGGGTCAGGCTCTGAGTCTGATTCCGTAGCCCTCTGTCAGCAATCGGAGCTTTGGGATCTGCATTGCAAGGATGACCAGCCCATCAAGCACGCCACGAGCTGCATGTAAATGAAGTCGATGTCTGTCAGTCGAGGCTCAGAAGTCCAAATGGTGACTGAAATATCAGCCTAGCATCCTACCTCTGTCATAAGTCAGCGAAGGGAAGAAGAAGACATGACACACCCAGAGAATCCTGTACTATTTGAAGCCTCACACCTCCATGAGCACCCGGGCCTCTCCTTACCACCACTACATCCAAATCTGCTCCCTAATTATTATATCCACAGCTCTTTTCTCAATTTTCTCCCACCACTATCTCAAAATCACTCGCAGGATCGCATCAGAATGTGTACGAAAAGGACTTGGTGGTATCCGTGCTGCGGCAGCGTCGAAGTTACATGGACGCATTGTCCGCGAGCTACATCCCGGGGAAGATGCAGAAGATGTCGAAAGGTTGAGAGGACTATCTACCATCGAGGACGGTGTCCATCTCGACCGCGGCCCTGGTGAAGTTGGGTTATCATTCATCGGATCCTTGTCGTGGTTGGAATCATGGAAGGTGCAAGGCTAGTATAGGCTTCAGATTGGAATTGTTGGCTTGCGTGCGATTTGGAGCTTTGGGTCAATTGTCGTGCTATCGGCTTCGGGTTGGTTTCTTACAGTCGAAATTTCTTTGATATCGAGCTGTCTGAAGTAGGATTACAAACTCTGTACTCACAGACTTAGCAAGGTTGTTGCATGTCCTGTCTGATGGTGCCATGCATGCACGGGGGTCTTCCGGACCTAGATATATTTGACCAACTGTTTGATATCTGCCCCTTGATGAGCATAGTGTCGGGCGTAATATAAGCGTAGCTGTATTCCTTCTGCGACCTTGAATATGTGTAAGGCGTTTCCTTGTTGCCGATAGAGTGTTTTGCGCAAACCCTTGGATAATTAGACTGCAGCATCTTGCGCTTTGAATTATTGATATACCGGCGTTGGGAAGCTGGCACAAGACAACCTGTAACCTTGCAAGCTATGGCAAGCACTTATGTGATACTTTAGATTGTGACGAAAGCACATCAATAGACGACTCACGTATTGCACAAGACCTTTGATTAGGATAAGGGTGTAGGAAACATTGGCGCACACAGAAACATCTTCTTTCCTGTCCCACAAACGTTGTTATAGAAGCAAATCTGTTATCAATCACGTCTCTCGAACGGAAGAACTACTGACCTAGATCGATCCATAACCACATAGCACTAACAGCGGTTCACATGAGATTTACTGATATCCAGATGAAAGCTCACATGCACATGGGCTCTATATGTCTTCCACATCGCCAGCTGGAGGAAGAAACAAGCCTCTCATAGGTCGGAGACCGATACCTCTTCATAGCCCCATTGCAGGATTGATTCTCTATAGAAGGTATCCCCCAGACTTACCACAAGTCGCAGAATCGTAAATACTGATGCGACTGGATGTTACAGGATCAATGTTTAGTGGCTGATTGTGACATCTTTTCCTGCACTGGATACCAGTGCCAGCAGATGGGAAGCAAGTCTATGAGCGTGTGGTATGTATCCAGGATCTGCTGCTGCCCAATGGCTAGATGGTAAAGATCACATGCATTACACTATCCAGATCTTGAATCTATTCTCAACCTGTAGCAGGCTCAAGTTGGTGAAGAAAAGTACCGTTTGGCGTGATTGGAATCGAATAGTCCTGAAAATGCCTCCTCTCGCGAGATAAGTGCTAGAGTCTACCGCCAGCAAGTGACTGCTCGTAGCGCTTCCACGCTGTTCGCTCGATGATACCGAACGATGTTCCCTATCATTCTTTCAAGCTCTTCGTTGCCGATCAAGCCCTCTTGGTGTCTGAGAGGCACAACGGCCAGATTTCCTGGTTCTTCGACCTCGACTAGAAGGCTACCTGTGAGCGAAGCTGAAGGTCAGGTGGGCTTTGCCTGGCTCTCAGTCCTGTGCGGTGCGAATCCATAACAGATCCATTTGCCAAGAGGCTGCTCTGTTGAGCTCAACCCTCTCGTCTTCCTTGCTTGTGTTGAACGATCGGCCCAGTTGATGAGCCTTATTACGAATCCTCATCGCCCACACAGTCTCAAGAACTCGTCTCTAGTCTTGGCGTTGCTCCGCATGCAGCCGAGCATACAGCTAGTTACCGTCATGGAGCTCGTCTTCTGTACTCCGCGCATGACCATGCATAGATGACTTGACTCCATGACTACAGCTACGCCACGAGGTTGGAGGACCTCTGAGAGAGCAAGAGCAACTTGTTTCGTTAGACGTTCCTGCACCTGTAGCCGGCGTGCGAACATTTCTGCTATGCGGGCAAGCTTGGACAGGCCAAGGACCCGGCGATTGGGCTGCAGTAAGTCAGTACCATGTGATCAGGCTGAGGATTCAGCAACTTACGACATAGCCTATGTGCATCTTTCAAACAATGAGCGGAGACCATTGAATCATTCAAAGAACGATGGAACTTACCTTGCCTGTGAAAGGCACGAGATGATGTTCGCAGAGTGAGAAGATCTCGATGTCCTTCACAATGACGAGTTCGTCATGATCCTCATGGAACACAGCACCGTTGACAATGTCCCTAAGATTCTCCTCGTAGCCTTTGGTGAAGAACATCATTGCTTCAGCGTAGCGTTTGGGTGTCTGATGGAGACCTTCGCGGTCAGGATCCTCGCCTGTAACCGTCAGCTGCCCACGTCCTCCCTCGGAACTGATCGTGGATATCGAATTAGAGTGAATCCCAACCCATGCATTCCAGTATAGTCCGAACAGCTCCTGTCAACTTATCCATTCGTTCCTTTGCCTGCTCTGGGCCAGCTTCCAAGCGTTGGCGCGTTCCCAAGCCTTGTCATCACGATCAGCCTCTGGCCTTTCCCAGACGTATGTTGCCCGCACATCACTCACTCGGCCAGCTCAAGCCATCGAAGTCCACCGTCGGTCGCGCCGTCATAGGACTGACAGACCGGCTTGCACTGTACGGCGGGGTCGGGGGTGCTTCGTCTCTTGAGTCCCTCGCGGGCAATTGTTCTACACCCTCTCCGTTGTTTGTTGCAGGCGCAGGTCCAAGCCGGTCCCCGTTTTGGGCCATAAGTGGAGAACGAAAATCGATTGGCTGCCGCCGAGGACCGTTCGATGATTTGATGCTTGCGTAGAGGTTATCCCGCTCGCTGTTGTCGCGAAGAGAGAGTGGATTTTGTAGTGGTGAAGAATGTCCGTTGGTGAGATAGGATGGGAGAGCCTTGGGTTTGGCGGAAAGCGGTGGAGAAGCGGGCATGGTGAGGATCGCGCTGTCAATCTGAGCCTTGTGAGCGTAATTAGACCTCTGCACGCACAAACATGCGGTAAAATATCTTGAACGGATATAGAAATTTGCAATGGCGTGCCCGAGCAGTTTTCAGCTTCGGGTGCGCCGCATGCGAGTGATGAGGGCTGCCTTAGGGTTCGGTATCCTGTCCTAGCGCCCGATGAGTAAGCGAAGAAAAGTGAGCACTCTTGGATTTCGATTCTGCAAAGCATCTGTGCCGTGAGTCGCGAATTGTCGCCATGTTTAGAAGTACATCGGATCGTATTTGGCAACGATTCGTAGGAGTCGGCGAGCAGCTGGAACAATTACTGTCCAGACTTCACTCCTGGCTGGGTATGGTTTCGCCAGGCCGTCAAGAATAGGGTACGGTGCTGTGTCCAACATGGAGAGCAACGAGGTAAATAATTTGTCAACCGCATTGCACTAAAATATACATAGAGAACTTAATAAATATCTCGAGGACCTTACGCTATGGACACAGTGGTTCCTCGAATGTCAAGATTTCCTGTCCACATCTGCCGCACTGTCGGGTCGCTGGGCTTCTGGTCGTTGTGGAACACAAATTGCTTCCCGCCAGGCGCAACAGTCGTTCCTCCTGGGCTCTGCAAGCCGCGGCCATCACCACCGGTCATCAGTAAAGGCTTTGTCCTTTTGTGGTACGGCCCATGGACTCCGGTGGTGCTTGTTGCATAGCTGGTATCATAGTACGGGCCACTGTAGCAGTTGCTGCTGAAGAACAATACGTACACCCCCTCTTGCGTCCGAATCAGGCTGGGCGCCTCGATGAGTGGTCCATCCGCGTCGTCGCGATCAAGGATAGTCTGATTACCGCCTACTGAGATTATTCCGTCGTGCTTCGAGACTTGTTGCAGTACTAAAGGTGTATTATGCGAGCCGTCGGCGTTGCCGCAAGGGCCGCCACCTCCAAGGCTATTTCCATCGACTTTATAGGTGACGAATTGATTACCATCGGAATCCTGGAACCCTGAAGGGTCAATGGCTCCACCATCTCTAAAGCAGATCAGAGGAGGTTATCGAAGGATGGGCAATCACCTAAAGCAAGGAGATACATACTGGAGCGGGCATGCGAACTCCGTATCCATCGCAGTATAGGGCCCAGTGACTGATTTGGACGAAGCAGCAGCTCCTATGCAGTGCTTGGTCTTGTCTTTCGATGACCTGGCGGCGAAATACATCACGAAGGATCCGTCATGCTTCCTAAGTCAGCCTATCGCCAGTCAAGGCATTCATGAGAGATGCTCACCAGCTGTACGACATCCGGAGCCCAAGTGTCACCGGTGCTCCAAATTGGTACCTTTGGCAGCGCATCCTGGTCCAATTGTTTCCAATTGATGAAGTCATTCGATGTGGCCATGGGGACATTTTGTTTGCCATTGCCGGTGGCAAAAGCGTAGTATGTTCCGTTGACTTCGATGAAGCCCGGATCGGCAAAATTTCCGTCAATGGCTAGTCGCAGGCTTGAGGTAGGTCGCTGAACGGGCGATTGAAAAGAGACAGCAATCAACAATGACCATACAACAGCCGAATGGAACATAGTTGGGTACTATCTTGGGAAAACCACCGTAACAGCTCTGTTCAAGCTTGAATACTGTGATTTATCGGCAGACTATATGGTTGGGTAAGTCCAAAGTGGGTGTCGGTGCTGTCAGCTTCCCAACTGTCTCGTTTTAACCGGTGTCTTCCTTTTTTTCCGGCTATTGCTGCTTGTGCGTGGTGGAATGATTGCGCATGGACTGCCAGTGTCCTCCAGCTATATATACAGTAGTATACATGGCGATAAACGTTGGATATACTGCGTTACTAATAGAGCGGCTTGAGGTCCTGAAGGATGAAACGAGCGCACTAGCTGACCTCGGGACATTATTGTGGACACTCCACATGGTGCTGATGTTTGCAGTAGAGAATCGAGTAGTAACATGAGGGCGGGTTGCAAATCAACCGGAGATTAATAAAAGCTGTCTCAGGTGAGTATTTCGGCGAACTAGCCCCTGAAACACGGCAAGTCGATTGAAATAGTCGCCCACCCCCAATTGTATCTGGATTACCCAAGTGCAGACACAAGAACGGCTTGAGTCTGCCGGAATCGATGCAGCGGGCAACAATGCACAAGAACGAGATTCAGTGAACGCTGTTTGGCCTCGTTTCCCCACAAGTATTACCAATCTTGCCAAACAGAGTGTCAAGAGCGTGCACTACTCCGACGTCTCGCATATCTCGACTTGTCAAGGTCTGGCGCAGGCGACTTTTGGTCCATACTGTCAACCGGGGAGAGCTCGGGAATAACGCGACAAGATGTTGTGCAGTAGAATGCTTCAACTTCGGAAATTTCGATATGAAACAAGCAATATGTGACGATATACCTGTAGAATGTAAGTCAGGAAATCCACGAGAGAACATGAGATGAACGCAGCCATAAGCTTTCGGGAGACACTATAAGACGACTTACCGAGCGGATAGCTTCTGGCTAGCAGCAAGAATTAGGGCGAAATGCGCACAATTTGTAATCGTGCAAATTTAGGACTGATTACAAGATCAAGTTTGGACAAACCATACGTCAAAGCCAGACCTAGCGTGGCAAACGGCCCTAGAGGGACCTTGTTTCTACGCCATATCTCCTATTCTCCTATCTGTTGTTCGATTTGACCGAGTATCCCATCCTGTCAGTAAGAGTCCCGTAGCCTATTTCTCCTAGTTCCCTGCTGACTACCGTGAAATTCCATTCGAAATACATCTCATCATCATGTAGAACCATCCTCATTCCCCAAAGTGCCGTCGACCATGCCCGCCACGTCATTCCTTCCTGGGGTGTTAAGACCAGCTGTACATTGTCCGCCCGAAACTGCAACGGTTCCGAGATAAGAAGTTCTCCCCTATGGTTGTACGCTTCAAAAGTCGCACTGAGCAAGACTTGTGTGACTTTATCGCTGGGCAGCCAAGCTTTGTAGGCATAGAACTTGACCGCCTCATTGGAGCCACTCCGGTGCCAAACAAACGGATCACCGACAGGACTGCATGCAGGTTGGAGAAAATCTAGCAATCTTGATGAGGAATAAAACCTACTATGGTCGTTGAGTATCATTGGTCGGAAAGGGCAGAATTAATGCTGACGAATTGAGGGGCGGAAACCATGCTGCGGACGTCCATATCCACAATCGCAGAAAGGCGAAACACCAGATATGTATGCGGGGACAACACATCACAACGTTGATTCTGCAATCCACAGGGCATATGGCAGGTCTTGTAGGAAATATGAGCGGATATGTTCAGCGCGTATGGCCAACTAATCGCTAATCGCTTATGAGAAGCAGTGCTCATGGTTCGACCGCTCATACAGCATGGCGTATGATTTTGTGCGACGTCCGTGCCTCCGAACCAGCCAACAAAGGGATCAAGATCACCAGCCCCGAAATGGTTCGCTCGACCTTATACCGACTTGGCCGCTAAAAGGAGTATTGTCCAATGCTGGGACCGTGCAGCTTCTCCAGGATCAATGATCTTGAGATTCGCGACGACCAGTTTCCGATGGCGCTATGGCGTTGCTTTGAGCCCCGTAGCTGACAATCTATATAAAGAAGGTTGCCCAGTACTTGCCTTTGCCTATGCCAACAAGCAAAGAGCTTATATATCACAATTGTTTCCTAAACAAATGCATCCGACGTTGTACGTCTTGGTCGTTCTCGAGGTCTTCACAACCTTCACTACCTCTTTGACTATACCGATTGGCTCAAGCTTATCGCAAAACGTACCTGTTGGTATAGACGTGTCAGCAAATTCGTCCCTAGCTTCAGCTTCCTTTTCGCCTGCACCTTCGGCAAATACTGGACTAGCAGTGAATCCTGAGGCCAGAGAATACACTGTTTTCCCTCAGCAGCCACAGAAGGTTGCACAAGTTGCTAGTGCAATCCAAGCATTCGCCGTCCAAGACTCTGTCAGGACGATAACCGATAAGTATCGTCCCGAATATGATTATATCCTGTACTGGCAACTTAGAGCATCACCGGATGCTGCTCAGCAGCTTCGCGAACAACTCGGTTTCGATGTAGGCGTTTCGAACAGGTTATAAGTATCTAAATTGCTAATGTGATATTCAGGCTTACCTGTTCGAAACTACACAAGTAGCGGAGCAAGCAGAAACTCGGTCACCAGGGTCGTCTTCCCAGTCTAACGTGACGGCCTCCTTTGAGTCTGACGTGACGGATGGGTTGACACCCTACGCTCGCTAGCGTAATGCCCCAGAACACCTGAGAGTAGTATCTTGGCCCCCTGGTAAGAAGCTTGCAAGCCTAAGAGGTTATCTCTATGGTATCGACTGGCGAGTTAAACCAACCGTATACATCATTGATAGCGGTCTTGACTCAACGAGCACGGTCAGTATTTGTCGTCTTTGTTGCCCATGTGGACTATAGAGTGAACTATCTCCTCAGGACTTCCAACTGGGCATTGATAAGTGGCTCTATTCCCCCAATATCAAGGCTCAGCGTAAAAACACTCCAACCGATGATAATGCCAACTCACACGGCTCTTGCGTTCTCTCCAATACTATCGGCATTACCAACGGTGTCTACAAAAACGTCATCGGTCTCAGAGCGAAAAATTCTAAGGTGGTTGTAGTCAAAGTTGATTCAAACCCATCACTTGGGGATATACTGTGGGCGTTTTCCGTAATACGTACTGACATCATGGACAGCCCAACGACTCAACCAGCTGTCATCGCCTATCCGTGGACCTCATACCATGCTGAACTTGTCCCATGGCTCACCGTCAAGACCTATTTCCAAGAGATCTTTGACCTAGGAGGCACAATTATCGTGCCCTCGGGAAACGATGCAGAAACACCCGGCAGGCAAGCAGACGTAGATACCTTGCCCGCAGGATGGGAGAGTCCAACCTTCCCATTGATTGTCGTCGGAGCAGTGGACAATACGGGAAGCCCTGCGCCTTTCTCTCAAGGCCCGACGCATGTCACCGTCTGGGCACCTGGTGTCGATGTTCAGTGTGCGAAGAGGGGCGGCTTCCGAACGGGATCGGGAACGTCGCAGTCCGCTGGAATGGTATGTCTTTGATCTTGATTCTTGGAACGTGGCATTGACACATGGGATCAGGTTGCCGGGCTTGTGGCGTACACGCTCGCCCTTGAGCAAGTACCTTTCGTCAGTAGCATCAAGACGCCAATCTCTTTCAAAAATTGGTTGTTGAATACAGCGAGCTGGGTGAGACAGCCTCCAAGTGGTCCACGAGTCATTTGGAATAGGGAGCCAGGGTATTGATCAGGTCCAGCGAACAGTAGCTGGCATGTTACAGATTTCTGACTTCGCAAGTTGGAGCAGGGCAAATCTTCACGGTGTCATTCTTTGACATCGAAGTCAAAGTGACTTGCCTCGAAGAATCTCGCTAACACTTTCGTGACGCTGAAACAAGTTGGTTGCCACTATGTTTGACATCTCGACGGAAGCTTTGAGGAGAATGATGTAGCGAATAGATCATGAAGCGAGTCAAGCAGACACCTGTCATGGACCCATGCCAGAATCATCGTGTTGAAGTGGGTAAGAGTTGTTTGCATACCTCAGGGGTACATGCTTTGATTCAAGACACTCAAGAGTACCCGGAGGTACCTTACTAGAGAATTTGCTCAGTCTATTTTACCGTAAGTGCAATCAGTACATCTCATTTCTTTCGGTAGTAAGTGTCTCGGGTACTCTAGATGTAGCGCCCTTGCTACTTTAGCTCTGTGAACTTCTTTGTTCTGCAGGCTCAGGCTATCCTAAACTTATCAAGTCCAAAGATACCCAGTCTCCGCATAACGCGACCACCATTTGGAATAAAGGACTTAGTCTAGTCTAATACAACCATGATCACATGCTCTGATACTGTCTGTCACAGAGCGACTCATGGACCAAAGCTATCTGAAACCACCTGTTCCTCTCCTATCAGCCCTCTTCACGCACCCAACGGAAGAAAACTCCTTATAAGCGCTGATAACCAGCGTTGTTTCCATCAACAGGACCATCAAACTACCCACAGACATCATGCCACCCCGCGCCATGATCCCACAGACCGAAGCCCGCCTCGCCGATCTTGAAGCCGACACCACCCATCTCCGCGAGCTCGATGGTCCCAGAGCAATAACCTACCTCGACGCCATGTCCGAGGCCATGGAATGCGGGCCCTATACCGGCTCCGAGGCCACTGCGCTTACCGACATCCAGGGGATGCTTCTAGAGTTGGACATTGAGAAAGCGGCATTGCGCTTAGGGCCTTTTGTAAGTCATGTTGCGGTGTTTGTTGGGCTTGTTGAGGGGCTGATGGAAGAAGGATGATTATATCGCGGAGTTTGGGCGCGCGCAGGAGGCGTGCAGGGTTATGGGGGAGGCGTGTGAGAAGGCTAGGGCGGAGGTTGGGAGGTTGAGGGTTGAGTTGGGGGAAGTGAGGGAGGAGCTTAGGAGGGAGAGGGAGGGGGCGGAGGGGGCGGATGTAGTGACAGGTGAGGAGAGAGGGGATGGAGAAGAAGGGGTTGGGAAGGTGGACAATGTGCAAGAGGGTATTGAAAGCCTGGCTTTAGATGGCGGCGCTTGAGGAAGATCTGACAGGCAACGCCTGGCGCCACAAGATACTTCCATGGGACGCGATATTCATGCTGGGAGAAGCCTTACATAATCGGAGAGTATTATCCAGAGCCGAATTCGGATCGCTTTCACATCCTGCTCTCGACTCCATCGCTAGCGAGCCTATTTGCGCCTCTCAGATCCTCGGTCTCTTCCTTCGACAGCCCATATCATTGCGCAACCCCATCCCTAACCTCCTGTTCCTCCTCCGCGGGCACCGCTCCGCACTCTTGATCACTCCCCTTCTGCCTCACATGCTTGTCGTACCTCGCATGTCCTTTGCTCAGATCCGGATTCCCTAGAAAGTGCAAATTCTTACTTCCCGCCTCCGATGGCATAGAGTCACCTGTGCCGGTGACTGTTTCTGGGAAAGGCGCAGTATCGGCGGTACTCTAACCACCACTTAGTCTCCCATGCATTACCATCTTCTTTAGAATCTCCATGCTAAGGGCCTGAGGGTGGTGGCCTTACTCTCGGCATTTCGTTCATGTTATCCGCAACTCCGGCCAGATCAGGTGCCCCAAGATCGTTGGGATCGTCTTCAGTGCTGATGCCCTGCCCGGGTTTGGCCTTCGAGGGGATGTAGTTCGGTTTGGCTGCGTCTCCGGAGACGGTCGTGCCTGTTGCGGCCATGTCGGAGAGGTCGCCGCCTTGGGGGAACTGGTCTTCTTGGTTCGACATCATGTAGTTGAGTATTTGCTGTTGGGAATGAAAGGGTCGAGGTAGCGGAGAATGGCCTTTGACCGTCTAATCGAGAGATACTGAAACCATGTCGATATATGCGATGACGTCAGAGACCGATAGGGCTGTCGTCAAGCGACTGTTCAGGGCTTGGCGTCTCAGGTTCTGGTGTTGGTTTCGACCGGTTCATTCGGAAGCATCGTAGAAAACCCCGTTATATGCTCACTCCTTTTACTTATTCCTTGCATCTGTCAAGCTTCTCACGTTGTGACACGCGCAAAAGTGCAGCGCCATTTCGCAGATTCTGCTTAGACTTGAGCGTTTGTATTTGTAACGCAAACAGCGTGCGTTGGGTTTCCCAGCATCCCTTATATAAAGAGGCTATATATTTCGCACTTTCACTCCACTTTGGTCTTCAGGTTGTTTCGTTGTTGTTGTAGAACATTGTCGGTATGGCACGCAAAAGTAGAGTCATTATTGACACGGATCCTGTAAGCTCATCCCCTTCGACCTAATCTCTCAGGCCCCCCAATCAGGCAACCTGCCGGCTATCGAGAACGAGCTTGTACGCTTTATCGTACTGGCTGAGCTCAACAATGAACTCTGAAGTGCCGGAATAAAGCGTTTCGTTACTTGCCTGGAAGTAAGCACTGTTAGCTGAAAACTCAATCTAGGGTGTTGATGATATCCTTGCTATGTTACTTGCCTTGTCTGCATCACCCGACGACATAGAGGTACTCTTGATCTCAGTCACCTATGGGAACGTTGAAGTTGAGAGGTTGCTAAGGATTTGCGTCGCCAATGTATTGAGCTGATTGTGGCAGATGCTTGCTTAATGTCGTGTCTATGTTCCATGTCGTTGAAAATGAGCTGCGCTGGCGCAGAGAAAGTGGCTCTTCCGAGGGTTTCGAAAATCTAAGGCGGCAGAAGCCTCTCGTGGCCGTCGGAGCCGATGAACCGTGTACAAGTCAAATGATGATTGCTGACTACTTCCGTATGTCTATCCAAGTACCACTAAAGCAAAGATGCTGTCTAACAGATACCAAAGACGGGAGAGACGGGTTGGGTGGAGTGCATACAAGCGTGAGCTCTACCCGTCACTACCGCTCGCATATCTTTCCGACGATGTCCGTTCTTTTATACTTTCCTCCTTCAATGGAGACTTGCTGACATCGGTCGGCATCGATTGATGACTGCAACGCTAGCGATTTCGCTATACAACGACTGCTAATAAGGCCATAGCACCCTCACCACACAAGTCCAGAGGAAACATGGCAAACCTTGTTTGAGCGACCTCCACCAGATCCTGTATTCACTTCAAGCGCGATCGAGGCCGCCATCACGAGCCCAGTAGCATCGAATTCTCTTTTTAGAGCTTCCAACCAACCTTCGTATCTGGAAATACTACGAATTCTAGAAGAAAACCCTCCGGATACGATTGACATAATAGCTATCGGACCTTTGACGAATCTCGCACTTGCAGCCTCCCACTCACCGCCTGTATTCCTTCGCGCTAAGTCTGTCCTGGTCATGGGTGGTGCAGTGTCTGTACCGGGAAATTTCACACCGGTCGGAGAGTTCAACACCATTGCTGATCCGCTTTCTGCTGCCCGGATTTTTGCGTTGACTTCTCCAACACCCAACAGTACGATGCCTCCTGCACCGCCAGTCTCGACACGGAATGGCAGCGAAGAGGAATCAATACCACCTTATCCGTCAAAAGACGAGCTCGGCGACAGGAGGCTGAATCTGATACTTTTTCCACTCGACATAACTACACCGCATGAGCTCAGGCGGGATGTCTTCGAGGCCAAGGTCAAGCCTCTGATGGACAAAGGCAGCCCACTTGCAGAATGGACTGATGCCATCGTCGGCTCGACCCTACGCAATACGGAGAATCTACATCACGATCAAACGGGAGATAGCGCGTACATAAGTTTACACGACCCACTGTGCGTATGGTACGCGTTAACTGCAGCGAGCCAACAGAAAGAGTGGCAGGTGACAAAGGGCGAGGATATCAGGATCGAGACAGCCGGTCAATGGACTCGAGGAATGTGCGTCATTGATCGGAGAGATCGCAAGATGCGCGACGGCGATGATGATGATGAAGGCAGCGAAATCCCTGGTGATTCAGGCGGCTGGTTGGGTAAGTCGAAAGGTAACCGTATAAATCGATGCATTGGAAGCCCTGGAGAGACAGTCTTGGCATCGTTCATGTTGGACACGATTTTTGGGTAAATACCCTTGATTGGATCTCAATGTCTACTTTCAATTTCCCTTGATAGTACAATGGGTGCCTGCATACTGTATCGCTGTTTTCTCCCGTCTTTGTACTCCCACTTCTGGAATCAAACGCTGTGCGTAGGTTTTGGCGGCTTCATTTCATATTTGACTCTGGCCGCTCCATTTTATAGGTGTGTCTTGATCACTGTTCCATTTTTGTTAATATTAGCTCGTCCTGTTAGTCTTGACCAGGTATCTTGCATACGCGACAATGTACTTGTGATAGGTCGTACCTGCTTTCCGCATACGCGTGGAAACAGAGAATGCCGGTGTCCGAGCGCCGCACATGCTTTACGCGTCTTACGAGTCAAGGCGATGCTTGACCGGAAGTAATTGCTCAAGGTCCTCATGGAGACCTTCAGTATGTATCATTTCTTGATCTAGGCTGATGTGGGTCACTAGCAACAATGAGCCATGTTGAAGCCCTGAGTCAACAGATGGAGCTTATAGCAGAGTCATTACGTGGTTTCATCGAGCTGACTACCTTAGCCATACTTCATATAAAAAGTCACCCAAGCTTCCCCTATAAAACAGCTCCATGTCATTGGCAAACCAAAACAACATCTTCGGCAAGCTACGATCCTACAAACAGACAATCAAGATCCGAAACTTCACCAGAAGCGACCACAATCCAAAGTCATCTCCTCTTCCTCAACCTACGCAAACTCTCAACTATGTCCTGCTCAACGGCCACCAGCTGGATGGTCCTAGACGACGAGTACTATACAAAGACCGAGGACTACGCCCTTGTTGGGGAGTCGGCCAGGCTCATCCGTAGCGAAATTGATCAGGCTAACAACTATGTCGCCGAGCCTCTGTCTAGACCGCTCTACTATGGCGAAATACTCCATCTTCAACGCCACGAGCCGCCTTACGAGTTCGCATGCCCGATCAGTCATATGATATATGCTGACGTCGACGATTCAAACCCTAGCCACGAGCGAGACATCAAGGAGCTGCAAAGCAAAGAGCAGAAACTAGAGGATGCGTGGGAACACAAAGAATCGAAGATGGCGGACGCGGGACGGGCATTATGTATCTACTTGGGAGAAGCCTGGAAAGGCCGCTTTCCACCACACACCGCTGAAGAAGCTCCTTTCCTCGAAGAAGCGTGGAGGCGCCATTGCCCAGACATTGCTAAAGGTGAGAGAATGCCGCCTGACGCGTTGCAAGCTATGTTCCTTGAATGGAAAATGGGCCAAGCTTTTGAGCACTTCGAGGACATGGCAGCTCATCGACAAACCCCCGATAGCAAAGTGCTGAACTACATCTTCGGTGCCGGCCACGAGCACCGCGAACAGCTTATGCACATGATTAGCGGTCAAGCTTTCTCGCCGACAAAACGGCCGGTCATGCTCCTGGTCGACATGTTTGACAGCAGACAATCCCCAACGCCAGGCGTCAAGACTGGCTGGATGATCGCCTACAGCATTCTCAACCAAAACATAATTATCAAGCCCTTCTATAGCGATAAGGATCACCATCCTCTGACCTCATCCTGGAGCCATCCAATCGTCGACAACGGTGTAAGCTGCGTATCAACACCATTGGATTTTATAAAGGCATACCACCTTCTTGCACACAAGATCCCCAACACAACCATACACGATCACATCGAAAGCGGTGGGGACCTTCTCCTCAAAGAGCCCTTGCTCGCCTTCCGCATGCTCGTCCACTCCCTCGCCGCCAGATGGGTACTCCGAAACTGGCCCGGCCTCATCGGCCACTGGTGCGAGACTCCCGAAGAATCTACCGCCCTCCTCAGATCCACGAAAGATACATATAAACAGATTAGAACTTATCTGGGACAAATCCATTACCCTTTGGTAGCGAAGACGAAGCCCGCTGAGGAGGACAAGAAGGTGGTGGTGGGTCCATTCGCTGACCTAGAATGGACGTTGGAAGAGATGGAGGACTGCTTCCGTGCGGGGGCTGTGGCTGCGCAGGAAATCGGGGAGGAGAAGATTGCGAAGAATGTGGCGGCGTTGTATGAGAAGGTTACGGAGATGGTGAAGGCGTTCAATGAGAATCCGAGAGGGGATATCTGTGCATGGGAGGTGGTGCAGCGGGATGAGTTGGAACAGGTGGAGGAGAAACTGGGGGATGTGAAGCTCTCATAGTGGACAGGGGGATGGTGAGTCAGACCTTGGTTCAAAGCACATTCGAGGATGGCTCCCAAAGAGACCAGCGGTGGATTATGGTTGGAGCGATTGTGAGTACATCACGTGCTTGTTTACTCCATGCTGCCTACAGATTGCAATACCTGAAAAGCGCTGGGGTGGCGAGTGTTTGTATATCCTAGTGAGCGATCGAAAGACATACCTCAACTTCTTATATGCGAGCTTCTCAACAAGTATACACTTCTACTACCACCCCTGTCTACTATCTTCACCACCCCGCCCCCCCTCCTCACCCTCGCTCCTACCCCTATCTCTTCTCTCCAAATCCAAGCTGTTTCTCTTCGGTGGAGCGATCTGTACAGATTCATCATTCTCAGTTTCAAGCACGAGTGAGTCAGGTAAGTATCTACTGTGTCGATATTTGCGTTATTGGAAACAGAAGACGGGTTGGGGACAGAGCACACCATCAGCTTCGCTCTAAACCCCTTCCTAGAACCACGACTTCGAAGATCAGTGCAGCAGGCCTAGGATCACCGCCCTCCCACCAACCATCTCCAGAGCCCGCCTCAGTTCTGAGCATTTCTTCACCCATTCCAACAACCAAATCTCAACCCCCTCCCAACAAAATTCCCGAAGAACGAGGTCCCAAAACCGCGGTCTCAAATCCAAACGCAACCACCATCCCTCGACCACTCCTATCTCGGAGACCTAGGAACAGGCCTCTCATACCAGCATCCACATCATGCCACTCCTAAATCCCATCCTCCCCACACCATCTCCCTACCTCATCCCCAAAACTCTCTCATCGTCTCTATCAGCTCCCCATTTCTCAGCTTGTTGCTCGCCTACACACTTCCCAACACAGCTCGCAAGCGAATCGACAGCGCTGCAACGCGTAGTCGTGCTTCAACTTGGGGGCTTTGTGTGGCTGGGAAGGGGTGGGTGCTAACAAGGATGGGAGGGGTTTACTAACTGAGGAGGAGGGGAAGGGGTGTGCGATGGGAGATGAGGTTTGATGGGGGTGTTGATGAGACGGTGGGGGGGGGATGGGCCCTTGTGAGTTCCAACGTATTGAGTTCTGAGGCCACTTCCAGGAGACTGAAACAGATGATAACCGTGACCGAGCGAAGCAAGCCGTCTGTCGCTTCCTTGGCCTATGCTGGCCACGACCAGGGATGGTTGAGGAATTAGGGATAATGGGGACGCCAAAGTACGGAGGTGAGCGGGTGGATCACAATGGGGAGGGAGATAAGATATTTTCGATGCTAGATTCCCAAGGGTTCGAACCTGGCTGCATCCAAGACAAGGAACAGAAAACTTTGGACAAAGGCATTATCAACGTTGAAGGCCACGGCAGTAAGATACGCTCACCAATTACGAAAGTACCGATCAAGCAAAGAGGACCAGCACAAATTACATGCTGCTTGATACGCCACGGAGTCAAGACGCTAGAAGTACGCTTGCAGAAAGCTGACAGCAATCCCGTATCCCGAAGAACCCAACCAAGGAGAAGGACAAGGCCATTTCAGAGTCATTAGCATATATTGCCATGTCACATCTGGCTGTTCAAATGTTCCACTTGACCGTCACATACTGTGTGATGATTGAGGCTTGTTCATCACACATCCGGGAGCTCATATGTTAATAACAACGACCTCTATCCTACTCGTCATCAAATCCGTCAGCTCTTCATCAGGCGACAACATCGGGACACTACACAATCGATTCTCTCACGATGAATAAGAAGCAAGTCCACAAGCAGCGCCACGGCGACCCAATCCTTAAGAAAGCCACTGAGAAAGAAGCAACAGACTCTCACACATGCACAGAATCCTCGGAGCCCACGAGGCTCCCCGCGGCCGGGATGCCAGAAGCAGATAAAGAGATACACGCAGCCGACCTCCTGAAAGGCAACAAAGTCCACGACAGCACACCTCCAAATCCCAGAAAACCCCGCCCGAACTACACTCAGACCCAACGGCAGCAGACCATCAAAGCCCAAGCCGCACTCCTCACCACCGACGCCCGAGTCATCGAAGCCCAAACCGCACACATCGAGAACCTCACAGGCCTGCGCCAAACCCTGAAAGAGTACGTCGAGGACAAGCGCCAGCTAGAGAAGAACCAAAAGGAGCAGATCAAGAACCTGACGACGTAGAACGAGAGCGCGGCAAGAGTGATTGAGGCAGGGAAAGAGGAGAAGGTCAAGCTGAAAGAGATGGTGAGGTTGCAGGGGGAGGTCATTCAGGGCTTGCAGAGGGAGAATGGGATTGTGGAGAGGCAGAATAGGAGTGTGCTGGAGATGAGGAGGATCGATCGGGAGATGATGGAGGGGCTAGAGCTGAAGATTGGGATTTTGGAGGAGTATGTGAGGGTGGTGAAAGGTGAGCGGGGAGGGAAGCTTGAGGGATTGGCTCGAGGAGGGGGACAGACTTTGGCCCCTGGTCCGCAGTAGAGCTTGGACGCGGCTGTTGAGGAGGATTGATAGGTAAGGATATAGATGGGTGATAAGAATGCCTAGATCTCCTTGATACGGCTGGCAATTCCTGCAAGTAACCTAGGAATGACGTTGTGTCTATTCCTTCGTCGTGCAACTGTCGCGCATGATGAGCATAATACAATGTCTGTGTGCGGACAGACAGCCAGGCCGAGATCGCATCTATCAGTCTGCTCTGGCCCGACGGAAAATGTAGTACGGAACATGTAGTACGGAAAATCCTGCGATATCCTTGCAAACGATACGTGATACAGATCGAGAACGGGTTGCGTACCTTGCATCGCCGTGATATCCAATTTGTATTGTTGATCCCGTAGATCAGTTCCAAGGATCCAGTGCTGAACGATGAAGCCGTCGAATCTCATCGCCTCGTTCTCGATATGCGGCATCCACGACAGCGCTCTCCCTGTCCTCGGCAACCACGCAATAACTGGCAAGGAACAATGACACCTCCTCCGCCGTTCTTCTCGTAACCAAGGAAGTAGTACCGACATCTTCCCAAGCGAAAATTTCCCGTACTGCGAAGCCCGGTTTCGAAGCTCGTCTCCCCTTCGAGCGAAAACCGACTCTGATCTTCTTCGCCAACACTATTCCCAGCATAGCCTGACTAGCGTACCAATTCCCTAATGCGCCCCTGTACCCTTTTCCAGAATCGCTGGCGGACCATAGGAAACAACTCCAAGTCAGCCCTTCCCCCAAGGGCACCACACGGTTTCTGATGAGACACGCCATTCAAACCATCACGGCTCCAAATTCCGCTCTAGCAACGAAACCTATCAAATTAGTCGGCTTGGTTCCGAAGCTGTATGCGGGATTTTTTCTTCGGAGCCGAGAGATTGGAATCTTGAAACGGTAGCACAACAGCGATTGATTCCATGGGGATACAGATCGGTGGAGGGTGAAGTTGGAATGTTGGTGGGCTGAGAACGGGGTTGGTGTATTTGCGATAAGGCGTGGGTATTCCTATGAGGATGCTATGGGGTGATGGCTTAAGTGGTGATATAATTGGGGGAAAGGACGTGTTGCGTAATGCGGTTTCATACACGTGCTGAGAGATAGACTAGGGGCGGATTGAACGGAGAAGACGACGAGAGATACTGGTGTAAAAGCGGGAAAGATGAACCGGGTGGAGTCGAGCGACCTACCTGCTGTGAAATACTTGAATGGGGAGCCCTATAACCTACCTGCTGGAAAATACTTGATTAGGAAGCACTATAATCCAGTGGCAAAGCATGATCAGCGAGAAGGAATAAAATAGCGATCGTTGACGTACTGGTCCCAAGCATGTCGGCCCGTATAACATGCCTTTTGGAAAAGGTCTCTTGGGGCTCGATCTGGACATGAAAAGTTGACGGTTACCAGTAATGCATTAGAGATCAACAACATGCCAGGTCAAGAACTCCCACCTGCGCCTTGCTTCTTGTCCAACTTGCTAAAATTCGCATCACTCATCTTCGTCTATTCATTACTAAGAGCTCAGGTAGGAAGCGTAAAGACGAAACCGCCAAAAACCCAATATGTAGACAAAGAAGGAGTATCCACACAGAGATAGAACCTTGGGTTATATGGCCATGCTCCATCGACGAGTATCAACTTCCGATGGACTCAGAGCTTGGTCTTCATGGGCGTCAGCCGGAGGGAGCTTGATTGCAGCTTCGGATAGGGGAGAAGGCGAGCGCCCCAGAGCATTCAGCTTGTTGACGTTCAGCTTTCCAGCAGGCGAAGCGTTCAGGCTCAGTGGTGAGACGAGTTCTTGCAAAACCTGAAGGGAGGAGGTGCTGTCCATTGGAACTAGCTTCGGCCGTTGCGGCCGTGCTGGGGCTTGGTCGGCATGCGTATTCGACTTCATTGTCGATAATGGCGGTCTTAAGACTGCAGGATGTGAATCTGCGGATATGGTGATTGCAGGTGGTCGCGGTTTACGCTGGGAGTTAGTAGTCGAACACGACTCGCTCGATGGTCGTCGTTCCCTGTCGTGACGTTGACCAGATGATTCTGAGGTAGGTGTATCTTTCGATGAGGCTCTCAACAGCGCGATGGGATTTGTAGACGCTGCATCACCCCGGCGGATGCGCTCTTCCATTGATTTCTCGCCAATGAGTCGGCCCAGATTCATATCTGCAGCTCTCTTGCTGCTGACTTGACTTCTTCCACTATTTCCGCTATCACTTCGGCTGCGGTGTTCTCGCTCCTTGCCTGCCATGACTCTTGCGCTGGGAGGTGGTTGCAGCATCCATCTCGTCTGGCTTCTGTCTAGAGGAGTGTTCACGATGGGTGGATGAAGATCGTTGACTTCTGGGTTGCGGGCGTAGTAGTGATTCCCACCGCTGGAACTATTGCGAGTGCGACTCATGCCTGAACTTGGTGTATGCGCACGGCCAGTGTCGTCATAGCCCCATAGTATCTCGTCTTCCCTCTGATATCGTCTCTTGTTCCACCCCTCGCCACTAAGACGCTCTTGCTCAACTTCCTTTCCTTCCACGCCTTCAGTCACGACCATTGTGTCTGCACTACTGGCACCAGTGAGGGCACTTCCGCCAGTGCTTAAGCCTCTATTCCAATTCTCTCTTTCTTTTTCTCTCTCTTTATCCCGCTCTTTCTTCTTTTGAGGCGGTCCAGGGCCCAGGAGCATCTCTTCGCGCCAGTATATGTTGGTGCTGAATGGCGATGGATGCTGATATGCTCCTTCCTCGGCTTCTCGCTCGGCGCTGGCCCGTTTACGGTTTTTTCGTCGGCGGTGCTGGTAGGCGAATTTGGTGCACGGGGCACAAGATACGTAATAGAATATAGCAGATTGAAAACCACGCCAGAACCAGGACATCTCTGCCGCTGAAGGAGTTGAGGGCTAGAGTTAGGGAGCTAGAGAGCAGGATGTCCTTGGTCCACGTCTCCGTGAGGTCATCGCAAGGGGCGCATTTCGTATTTCATGTTGAAGAAGCAGGAGGACAACAATATCTGTTATGTAATCCTATCAGCTCTTGGGATGAATATGCGAGCCTGAATCCTTTATCGTCTGCTTAGAGTTCCGTGGATTCAATGCGCTTCTTTTGGTGTACCGAGGAGGCTTCGCAGCCAATTGTTTTTGGGTTCTCCGAACGATTTGTTTTCAGATGGGTGACTGGCAAGGAAAGCTAGACGGTGATTGAGGTATTGTATGAGAAAGCGCGTAGCTTGGGTTGGTGCGTGCCAGGGTACCGCAAGAAGGGCTCTTCAATTGACGTCCATTGTCTCGGTGTCGCTGAGCAGGACTTTTGATTCTTGTCGATCTGCTCACTGTTCGTCCTGGAGCGCGATCACTGTGCTGTACTGAGGATGTTGGTAGACCACGAATAACCAGCCCAGTATAGCGAGTATAGCTTCACTAGACGTCCTTTCCGATTTATGCCTCTTAGCTGTGCAGTCTGGAGCAGTTGATGATCTCCGCATAAGCTTGTTGTCTCAGATTCTCGAATAATGCGTGGTTAGTAAAGCTGGAGCATTGTATTACCCTTCCTGCAACGCCACAACCATGGTAGCGTTGTCCGGTTCGGCGCTCCAGATCTGCCGTGGTGAAACTCCTGCCGAACAAGCGTGACACCGCATCCTGTCTGAAATTGCTCTCAGTCGGGTGTTGCCAAGCATGTAAGCACAACAATTCTGGCACGATAGTACCTCCGTAAGCCCAACATATTTCCTGGCATGGGTTGGAGAGGAAGAGATGGGAAACCAGCCCAGTCCCGTCCCAGGCTCGGATCTAAGGTGAGAATAGCGATCGCGGTCACAAGGCAGGTCAAGAGAGGCCGACAGGCTGATGGATCAATAGAAGAGAGCTGAACTTCATGCAACGCTGCGATGATCAGGGCCAATTGACAGTCATATCAGAAGAAAGTCTTGTCACGAGTGCCAGGAGTGCAAAGGGGGATCTATAAAATGCTTCAAAGTTCTTCTTTCACCAATCTATCAAGCTGCTCACTCAAATCCCCAGCCTAAACTAAACCATCACTCCACTTGCCGAACCCATAAGTAACAGATTATTACCTTTTCCTTGCATGCCGCCAACCCTTGGTCTCAAGAATCTTTTAACCTCGCAAAGGGCAATGCGCCAGCCAATGACGTCCCTATAAAGAGACGAATGGACCCGGATAAGAACCCGGAACTCGATGCAATGACCCCGCTCACCAACGATGATCTACAGGAAGAAAGCGAACAGAGCACCGGCGAAACCAAGCGAGAGAACAGGCTCGAGGAGCCCAGCAGCGCCAGATGAGGGTGAGGGTGAGCCAGAGCTGGTTGAGGAGGTCTTGGTGCTCGAGGACGAGGTGGATTTGGTTCCGGAGCCGGAAGTGGTGGTGGTGCCCGAGCCCGATGAGCCAGTTGTGCTGTTTCCGCTGCTGCTACCGCCAGTAGTGGTGCCATTGGAAGCGACTCCTCCTGATGACGGCGAAGTGCTGTTGCTACCAGTGCTACCACTGCCGGAACCAACTGGAACGGTGCTGTTGCTGGGGGCGACGGGGGCGACAGGAACAACGGGAGCGGGAACAGGGCCAGACGCTGGCACGGTGGCTACAGGTGGTTGAGTAGTCACGGGCAGTGGCTGAGAGGTGACGACCGTCGGCATGCCAGTGATCACGCTAAGAGAATTGGTCTGGGTGGTGTAGGATGTGAAAGGGTTCGTCTGGAGCGCGGTATCGTCAGCATACTGTTTCTAAGGCTATGCGACGCGACAACGAGCTTCATCGACATTCAGACAGGCGCAGCTGAAAGAACGAGAGACAGAGCTTTACCACTGTCTCGAGTGGGATCATTCGCAACTCCATACGTACATATGCAGAAGAGCCCGAGCCTTGGGCGACTCCTTGAGGCTGGGCAGCAGCCGCAGCGGCGAGGGAGAGGAAGACGATAGAGTAACGCATGGTGACTGAAATTTGTCGTATATTAAAGGTTGTAGGGTGAATTCAAAGGCTCTTGAGAAATCGGGTATGAGTAGCTGATAGATGAGTAGGTAGGAGAGCAGATCAACGAGTGTGGTTTACCAAGAGGGAAGGGAAGATACAGTGGAAGATTGTGGGGGAAGGCCACGCGTGTTTATTGTGGAAAATTAAAGGCTGGGGCGTTGCCCCCTGAGAAGACCCCTGCGTTTGGCTCAGGCGTGCAATGAAACTTCACGCTCGGGTGGAGTAGCCCCCGCCCGACTAGGGTACTTTAGGTAAGACGTGAAAAGGTCTTTTCATTTTCCAGCCCGGCTATTCTATTATTACGATCCTCGTATTAACGATCATACCCTCTATTGCCACGAGATAGAGATGTAAATGACTACTGTATGTGATTACATAAATAGCAGTCATGCTGTCAGAAAATAAACATAGAAATGCCGATCAGACCAAGATCATCGCGTTGTTGTCGGTTCTGCTCTGCGACGCATGGAATCCTCATTTGCTTTACCAACTGTCGGGGCAAATTGTTTAGCTCCTAGCCAATGATGTCTGTCCCCATGGCGATCATTGCATGTGACATACGAAGTACCCCATCAGAAGCTAATGAGAACCGTCGACGAGGCATAAGGTACCTCCGTAGCAGGAATTTTGACTTCTAGCGTAACAAAACCCTCTCCGTCAAACAAAAAGTGATACTTGAATGGTGTTCCATGTGGCCATCCTCCTCTGCCAATCCATTGCCATATTGGCGACAAGTTCTTCGACTTTTAGGCTGCGTTGTTCGCAAAGATCTCAAGAACCATGGCTGGTCGCTTACATTGGAAACATGTTTAGTGCGACAGCCGTGGCAATTATGTGTATTGTCATGATGATAATCAAATTAAATGTGGCTGACAAGCTGATTAAGCAAGAACACAGCTGTATAGTACTCGAGGCGCTTAGAGCGATAATGGGCCATCAGAGCCATGGAGATATAGAGTCCTCTTATTGCTAGGTCTTAGACTTCGGATTGTATTCGAAGCGAAAAGGTCCTTTGTTCACCAACGATGTCCTTGATGTTGACTCGGGCATTATGACCATTAGGAAAGAGATAGAAATACATATTGAGTGTTGTGTTCTGATGTCATTGTTGCCTTAGGTCAACATCTTCTCAAAGTGTTTGTTTACTTATCATAGCTTCAGCATCACAATGTCCTCTTATCACGGCCTTCAGAACCCCTTCCTATTTGTACTCCACTATTACGTTCTTCCTAATAGTCCCAGAGTCCAGCATTCAAATACTCGTGCTCCGAAGATGAATCAAAAGCAAGCGAGGCCACCCCTTGGCCCGAAACCAGTCCCGGAGAGCGGTGGACACGAAATCCATTCGGATTTTCTGATGAGAAACAACCGAGTTGCTGACCTCCGTGCCGAAGGCTCCTCAAAAGCTCGGCCTGATTCGAAACGCGCCCAAAAGGCAACTATCAAATTACAGCATGAAGTTATAACGACTCAGAAGCGGCAAATCGAGACTCTAATGAAGACCAACGATGAACAGAACGCGACTATTGAGCGCCATGTCAAGCACATCGGATCTCTGGAGGATAGTGACGCCCGGTTCAGGCAACCCTTGTTTAAAAATCCTTTTGCAGGCGGACGATTATTCGACATGACGTCGAAAAATCCTTTTGAAGGCGGACGATCATTCGACACGGCGTCGAAAAAGTTGCGCGAAAATCACAAGGACAGACTTGATCACCTTTCTAAAGAGCCAAATGCCCAGTTTGTGGCACAAAGCATATTTGGGTTCGACCGACTCCTCCAGGAGTGGCCTGCCAAGCCCACAGAGGAACCCAACTGCTCGAATTGCCGGATCATGGAGACACAACGGAAGGAAGACAAGGACCTGATCCAGCGCTTGCATCAAAAGATCGCGGAACTCGAGGCTATCAAAGAGCCGGAGGACAGCTGTATCGACAAGACAGAGATCAATCGACCCCTCCATAAGCGGTTGAGCGAGATCATGGAAGACCACGATGCGGAACTCCGGGACTCGTACGAAGAGGCTTTCAGAGCCATCTTCGAGGGCCAACGGCAGGAGGACAAGGACACGATCGCACGTTTGCTGAGCAGAAACGCTGACTTGGAGGCATCCATCGAACGTAGCGGTAAAACAACGACCAGACTCCGAGAGCAGCTCGACGTTATCAAGGGGCGTCATGTAGACCTGGCTGCACGTTTGCAGGAGAAGATGGAAAAGCTCGATGCTGCTCTCGGTCGACTGACAGTGGCTGAGGATGAAGAGGCCAAGAAGCCCGCTGCTCTGATCGATATAAAACAGGAGACTACAATGGGGAAGCGGAAAGAAGGAAGGTGCATTGTGTCTTGAGTTGGAATGGTTCAACTAATGTGCGTTTCTCGGACGATGATACTCGAGCTCTGTGTACCCCGATAGCAGGCTCTCTAATGGCACGCAGTTCCACAAAGCAGCGATCCTTGTCGTAGATCATCCATTGTCCAAGGTCGCTACTGTGTATCACCATCTCTTACTTCGCTCTCGATCGACATGTCTCGCATACACATTTTCGTACCACTATGAGATAGGCAAATGCAGCAGTCGGGTAAAACCCGGATCTAGACATGAAGATTATTGTTCTCTAGTCTTCGATATATATTCAGGAGGGACACAATTCTACAGTCAAGAGGCTCCTTGGGTTGCATTATACTCTGTCGCCATGGCAGCGCATTTCTATTCCAATACCCCCAAGTAATTGCTTTGGTCAGCCCGCTTGCAACGACATTGTTCCCCGTGCACAATCGAACCTAGAACAGAATTGAAATCAAGTGTTATATTCTGATACAATCTTTGCAAGTCAACACATCTCGAGAGATCCTATTTCTTGTCACATAATGTATCTGATATGACACATCTCGCTTTGTTACTTTGTTACGTCTTTTTCCTCGATTTTACAAAACTGGTCTCTCCACAGACTGCAACTTTCCATCAGTCTAACAACGACTTCAAGATGAACAAAAAGCAAGCCATCAAGCAGCGTCAAGCAAACCAGCTCTCTAAAAAGGCTGAGCAAGAGGTTCACGCTGCAGATATTTTGAAAGGCAATCTCGTTACCTCACCCACCATCTCTCAGGCTCCCAGAAACAAGAGTCTAGAAGAACAACTTATTACGAAACATGAAGAGACCATCGATCTCCAAAAGCAGCACATTGATCACTTGGCCCAAGTCATCGAGAACCGAGACCGAATCATCGATGCTCGCGACGAGCAGATCGTCACACTGAAGGGATTGATCCAGGAATGGAAGAATATGGTGCTGGCGAACGAGAAGAGATGGTCGAGCTTCGTGGAAGAGCAGCAGGAGTTTCTGCTAAACAGGTATACGGAGAAGTATGGGAAGTGGATGAAGGAGGAGACGGGGACTTATAAGGAGGTGATTGCGAGGTTAGAAGGGAGGATTGAGGAGTTGGAGGATGCGAGGGGTGTTGTCCTGAGTCTGCAGGGGAAAAGGCTCGAGGGCCGAACACGGAGCTTGTGGACCAAGAAGCGAGTACTATAAGAGAAGGAAAGCAGAAGGGTGTGGGAAACGAGCGAGGGAGACAGAGGAAGATGGAGGCGGGAACGCGTGTAGTGTCTTGAGGTACGGGTCACTGGAAAGCATTCAATATTTGTTTCCTGAAGTCCTGTTACAAGCCTCTTGTTAGCGACGCCGTTTCATTATCGGGTGAGTTATTATGACTGGTTATTCCATATCGATTGCCATCACAGCGCATTCCTTTTCCGATATTGCGCTTCTCTCTTCGTCTATTATTGTAACCGACTGAGTTATGTCTAGAATCTTCTTCTTCGCTGGCTCAGACAATGGCAATGTAGGGATATTTTATCTAAAGGAACATCAAAGGCTTCTTGGGTACAAAAGGAGTCGATTCTCAAGAAACCACGCACCTTCCTTCTGGCACATCTCCGCTTCTCCCACGCCTCTTGCCTACCGCTTCCTGTTTCCCTTTCTCTACGGGCACCGAATTCTTTTCGCCCCTGCCTTCTGACATCTCCTCGCTTTTCCCACGCCTCTTGGCCTCCGTTTCCTGTTTCCCTTTCTCGATGAGCTCCAGAATCTTCCCCTCTTCGCTGGCAACAACCGACCGTCCCTTAGCGCCTCCTTCCTCGCCCACAAGAACCGTACGGGCTTGCCCTGTCTCGTCTTCCGCACTGTCCGTCCCTCCACTTCTCGCGCCCTCCAGCTCCTTGATCCTCTCTTCCAGCCGCACAATATTCCCTGCGAGCTCCTTCACCCGCTCGCCATGAAGCCCGCAAATCCTATCCACAAACCCCTCATGCAACGCGTCAGTCTTCCCTCTCTCCTTATTATGGTTCGCGAAAATCTCCTCCAAACATTCCTTATGTATGGCATCGATGCTTCGTCTTTCCCTGTCATAGATCGCATCTCGCTCCTTCACGAACGTGTCAGTGCTCTGCTTCTGCTCCACCACGAATTTATCAAAATTCTTATCCCGCTCCTCCAACGCGTTGTTCAGATCTTTGATTTGGGCTTCGCGGACACCGACGATCTGATAGCCGTCCTTGAGGAGCTGGGATAGGCTGTCGATGCGTGTCTCGTGGCGAGCGATGAGCTGTTCTTCTAGGGTGGTTCTGATGCTGCGCGCTTGTGTTGTGCGATGGGTTTGTTGCTCGGCGTCGACGAGGTTACCTTTCAGAATGTCTGCGGCGTGGATCTCTTGCTCGAGCTTCGCTTGGCGTTGCTTGATGGCTTGCTTTTTGTTCATCTTGGCGTCGTTGTTCGGTTGATGGAGGTTGCAGTTGATTGAGGAAATGAATAGATAATATAGGAAACCTCTTGACAAAGTAACAAAGAGAGATGTGTCATACTAGATATGTGACAGAAAAGTTGGATACTCGAGATGTGTTGAGTTGCAAAGAGAATGTTGAAATTCGGCACTTGACAATAGAGTAGTCCTCTGAGACCTTTCGAAGTTCAATTGTGCATTCAGTAACATAGACAGAAGTGGCATTTCAGCTCAGCATCGAAAGGAATTGTTCCTCGGGGTAGCATGTTCGACATTGGGGTCCACTTACGAGTTTGGATCTCGATAAAGGCATTGTCCCCCTTTCTATCCCAGGTAACGGCAGACAACAATGCACCATCTCGTAACATACTCGCGGCAACCGTATTTATGACTTTGCCATAGACTCGACGATCTTTGAACGCCAACAGCCCGAAAGGTAAAACGTTAAAGAATTTGACGTTCTCGGTCAAATCACTAATTGGAGGGCGCAATCAATTCGAAGAAACCCTTGAAATGTACGGGATACCAAGTAGCCTTAGAGTGGTAGATCTAAGGTCGTTGCGTTGTTATCCGTAACTTTCCTGCCGATGTATCAAAAGTAGGTTGTCGAGGTCGTAGAATGGAAGAAGAGCTTCTAGATAGTCAAGCCGCGAACAGCGCAGAAGCTGTTGACACCCTACTGTCACCGCCCATTTCGAAGAGAATGTACCCTTGACACTGAAGAGTTTTATCGCGGAATGAACTCCTTTGCAAGCCCGATTGCATCTGTTGTTTGCAGTCCAGAAGCGGAGGTTTTGAAGTGGTGTCCTTGTCCACAAGACTTACATTGCCGGCTCAGGAGACGATACACCAGCCCTCTAACATCCTTCCCCATCTCCCACCTTCATGATCACGTACGATCTTCCACTTTCCCTTCCCTTTAGACGCTGTTGGACTTCCAGCCTTGCCCGTCAAATCCTCGATCTGCTCCTTGTAGAATTCAACACAAGTCCTCACCGTCTCTTCTAGCTCCTTGATCCTCTCTTTCAGGGATGTGATCTCTCTCTCATACGCTTGACTTTTCTTATCATCCCATTTCTCGAACACCTTCACATATCCGTTAAGAAGCGTCTCCTCCTGGTTCTTCACCAGATTCGTATAATTCGTCCAGGCATCCTCCAGCAGCACAATTTTTTCGTCTTTGGTCTTGTCCATGCGCTCGAGAAGGTCGATGCGCCCTTGAAGGGAGTCGGTGTATGTCTTATACTCGGCAATGAGGCCTTCCCGAGAATCGATAATTTTCTCCTGGTTGGCGATGATTTGCTCTTCCTGTTTGATTTCCGAGTCAGCATTCTTCCTTTCAGTCAATGCAATGAGCAGAGGTGCATGCATTGGGAGCAGATGTTGCTGGGACATATTTCAAGCATCTTCAAAGGCCCAGAAAGGGACAAGAGATGCTCGGAAGTCTACTTACGAGGCTGTTGAGCTTGCAAGCCCGAGCTGCAGCAGGGGTATTCTGTGCTGTCACTTTGTTTCCTTTGAGTATATCCGCTGCATGGATTTCTTGTTGCACATTTTCTGACGCTTTGTTCGCTTGGCGGGACTTTATGGCTTGCTTTTTGTTCATATTGAGTTTTGGGTTGGACGCAAGAGTTGTGGTTTGTGCGCTTGGCAGGAAGAGAGTCCAGGTGCTTCCATCGAGCGTCGTTTCGAGATTAGAACGTGATAGAGAAATAATGGCATTCACATTTTGTGCAACAAGTCGCGAGATCGGCATCGAAATCAATACTTGACGTCGTTTGAAGATTCGCGTTCGCGTTCGCGCCAAAAGATGTCAATATCTGGAAGGCAATTTAGCACAATCTATTGACTTGCTTTGCAGCACACCAAGAAGTGTCGAGGTCGGTCCAATCACAACATCTTTCCTTGATCTCACAGGCGTGCATGGTTAACACCTTAAAACGAGCAGTGCTTTGTTGTCGCTTTGATCCTCGGCATCTTTGTATTTTCTCTTCTGGAGCTCGCCTATTGACAGTGTTCCTGCTGCTTTGACTCCCAACTCCGTCCGCTCTGACCCGGCTGCAAACGCAGAAGTCAAACACGATCGCGACATTCGAGGCTGTCTCAACGAACCGACCAAATCACATAGGCACGTACTTCAATTGTTATTGCGGGAGATCCTTCAAGGGCCCCCTCCCTCAAATCGCAAGTCCTACGCAGCCTTTGCTCGTTCTCCACCCCGGAAAAAGGAGCAGGTACCATATATATCATTTCCTTAACATCAAATGCGCTAAACGCACTTCCAGAATGGAGAACAAGCAAGAGACACAGTCGTCCACTACAACATCAGAAGCTGAACTTGCTAAACTGAGATCTGAAATTGCCGACAAGATCGTCGCCGATTACGAAGCACCATTCGATAAGTTGGGTGGCCTCAATGCACTTCAAGCACTCAATCTATCGATCGGAGATGGCCCACAGAGCCACCGAGGGACAAGTGATATGCAAGACTTGCACATAGATCTATTGATTCGAAGCTACAAGACACACAGAGAACTCGAGAAGATGCTCAAAGGAGATTTCGACTTGCGACAGGAGCGCGACAATAAATTGGTCACGCGCCTCCGTAAAGAACAAGCAGATTGCGAGAAGTGGATTCGGGTATCTCAAGCGAGTCTGGAACGTCTTCTATGCTTCAGCTATTTACGGCTGAAGGGAATTGAGGAGTTGCTCTGGGGTGTGGGGCATAAATTTCCGGTAGACAGCATGGGCTGTGCGATCACAGACGGAGGACCGAGCGAACAGAGCGACCCTCACTACCCTCGCCTTACTTTCGGTTCCCCGGGCCCAAGCGAAGGAGCAAGCAACGAGAGCGGCACTCATTCACGCAATGGCTCTGCCAATGCCAAGGTTGAGCAGAGCCCTTGCGTAGCAAAAGTGGACAAGCCCATCGTTCTGTCCAATACTCCTGATACTGGAGCAGAGATGGAGGACATTGAGGCAACGGTTGCGCGGCTAGGGCTCACTATGGACGGGCCTGACATTGGTGATAACGATGAGGACGGGGATGTCGGACTGACAGAGGGAGAGCTTGCGAAGGAAAAGCTTGAGCTGTGAGAGCTCTGCCAGCAATGATACGAGCGATTTGGAGGAGAGTGTATTCACGAGCTCACTGCAATACGACCGACTCATTGTTTGCCTGCTCGAAAGAAGCCATACTCGAAGTCGAGCTGGTGCATTCAAGCCATGTCACTCCGTCCATAAGCCCTCGGACATCTTCGATCCTTGACAGAACTTCCTATGTTATTCGCCTCTCTTTCCCATGCCAAGGTATTCAACAGTGCCAGTGCCGTCACGAACCTTTCGCTGTCTGTAAGCTTCTTGGACACACGGTCTATCTCAATGTCAATGATAATGTAAATCGGGAGCCCAAGCTTCCCTCCATATTCTTTAATTCAGAGAAAGCTACGAGTAGCAATGCCAGGACAAGTTGTCTGCCTTTGATTATTAATATTGTTGGGCGTTCCGTTCGTGATGCCGAGGTCAAGACATGTCCCCCTCACAGAAACTCGATTTTTCAAAATGCCAAGCTGGCTTCCCCATCTGGAATATCGGCAAAGGCTAGTCCAAAACCCGGTGCGTTAGGCGGTACCCCTATTCAGAGGGCTTGTAGCCAATCAGTGGTGTCAGTGGCTGCCGCGCCTCGTACCTGATTTCTATCAGCCCAAAACATCGCTGCTCAATTTCTCTCCAACTCGCCAGCACTTCTTCTCGTCACTCTTTTCAACCCACGTCTCCCTTTTGGAATACATCCATTCCTTTAGCCAACATCTCCAACAACACACGCTCTTTCACAGTCTTTACCTAGACCTAAATTCTTTCGACGTTGCAATATGCGTGTTTCTACCATCCTTCCTGCTGCTCTTGCAGCCGCGCCGCTGGCCGTGTCTGCAGCCGGCACCTTAGGATTCGCTCTTGGCGCTCGTATGCCCAGTGAGTTATTCAGGATTCAAGGACCTAAATGAATCAATTACTCAAGCACGATGTAGACCAGGCATGCAAAACCCAAGCAGACTACGAAGCAGACTTCGATGCTCTGAAACCCTACACCTCCATTGTCCGAACATACTCCGCGGTCGACGGCGCAGTGCCGGAAAATCCTTGCCAGGTGGCCCAGCAAATCCTTCCTGCCGCTGCCACCAAAGGGATCAAGGTCATCCTTGGGATGTGGTATGATGATTATCCGGCTCTTGACGCGTTCTGTCTATTCTGATACAAGAACTAATGATTCTCATCAGGCCTGACACACCAGACTCCTTCAAAACCGACAAGGCCGCACTGCAGCAATACGTACCCCAGTACAAGAGCTCGGTCTATGCCGTCACTGTTGGCTCGGAAACCCTCTACCGAGGAAACTTCACGGGGCCCGAACTGCTACAGCACATCAACAGCGTCAAGCAGGCAATCCCCGGTGTCAAGGTTGGCACCGCAGACAGCTGGAACAAGTATCAGGACGGAACTGCTGATGCATTGATTACCGGCGGTGTTGAAATTCTGTAAGGACATCACGCAAGCTTCCATTTGGGGCGAGGATCCACTCGGCTGACAATTTCCAGACTTGTGAACGCCTTTGCATATTGGCAGGGCCAGACCATCAGCAACGCGACTGCCACCTACCTTGATGATCTTATGCAGGCCATTGGTCACATCCAAGAACTCTCTGGCTCTATTGACGCGATTGAGATCTGGAACGGAGAGACAGGCTGGCCCGGAGACGGTCCGTATCCCTTTTGTGAATATTGCATGTCAACATGCTAAATTTATCGACCAGGTGGCGACGACTACGGAGCGGCCAAAGCCAGCACCAACAATGCAAAGACGTTCTACAAGCAAGGCGTCTGCGCTGCACTTGACTGGGGCTTCAATGTCTTCTACTTCGAGGCTTTCGATGAGACATGGAAGCCAACATCTCGTGGCGATACCGGAGCCAGTGCTGATGAGAGGCACTGGGGTGCTTTCACGGACAAACGCGCCCCCAAATGGTCCATCGGCTGCTGAGCATTTCATGCGCATCAACCTATGAGAGGCTACCTTGGTTCATCACACCCAGGCCATTCGACGGCCGCGCGCATGCATGGGGATTCGTTGCGTGTGTTCTCTTGTTTCGATTCTGATAGCCTCGATGCCTGGGGGCCTGTAGCATCCATTAGAGGGCGCTTTTTGGACTAGCAGCTATTAGAGGGGCGGGATTAATGAGTATTTGGTGTAATAGAAAATTGATTCCAGAGCACCTTGAAAATGTGTAGATGTCCCCTTGGTCAGTGATTGGTGATCCTCATGATATCCTGTTTGAGGGGGGTCAGCTCGGAACCAGTTTGTGGTCCGCCTTGAATGCATCAGCGCGCACGATCACGTGATACGAGCCAATAAGGGTGAGAGCACGTTCTCCCGTCCAAGATATCTTACACGACAGCAACGAATCGACGGCGGCCCAGAGTAAGAGAGTCGGACAGCTATCGAGCAACATGGAATCGAATTGAGCAGCCTATCTCTCCATCATTGATCAGCACACTCTTTCGCCTCATTTCATTTGTCGTCACCGCTCCTGTGAACAAAACCGCGTCTGTCAATCTCTATTGGGTATCCGGGATCATCGCATAGCACAGTGCTGTGGGACAGGAGCGTTTCCAATATCTAGCCAGTCGCCGAACTGGAAGGTTAGGAGCATCTTTCCAAGTCCAGAGCTGGCATGTTGACGTGGTGTTCGTCTAGTTCCTGGATCCTTTGCCGATTGGGCGCATCCCTTCCCTCCTACTCAAGCTGGCCCGAAGTTCTCAAACAGTAGCAGAGCAGCGGGACCTGATATTTACAGCGATAACGAAAGCTTACATTCACGATCCTCGAGTGTATGGACTGCTCCTTCACCAAGCCAATGTTACGCTCGTTCTTCCCTGAAGCAGACCCCATTACCAGGGCACCCCGATAAACCTTGGGCTGCTACGTACACACCGGCTAAGCATCACAAGTCAGAGAACAGTGCCTATTGGACCGCCCCATGGGGATCACCGTTCGACTCCCGCGTTGGCTTTGATGTGACCTCAGCAAAGCACGCTCATCACCGAAATTCCAGCATAGTGACCGCGGAAGGGTCCCCTTTGCGTGCAAGAAGCCCGAGAATCACTCCAAGCTTTGGCCCCAGTCACATAGAGCGAAGTCACCCAAATGAACGTGGAGAATCTTGTCCCGTTGCAGTCGCAGGAAAGACTACGTTGTCAAGGTCGTCCCCGCTTGCCCAGCAACAGTCGAGACACAGATATACTCATGATTGGTTGAGAAGTAACCTCATCGACTGCAAAGAGTCAGAGAAAAGCAGTTGGTGGAGTGACGAGTCTACCAACTCGAATTCTTCGAAAGCTAGCGAGGAGGCACTGGATCCGGATTTTACCAACTGCTGGTTGGGTAACGGATCTGAGCCTGGTCGGATTGGTGTTATGAGCTCTGACAACCACGCGGAGTGCAGTTTGGATTCTTTAGCGCCTCAAACAACGATGCTAGCTGCGACGTCGACAAACCCGAGGCTGCCTTCTCCAGACCCACGATATGATAGAAAACACGCGGAAATAGGGAAGCCACTGCCACCACGCCCGACACAACTCGACAGAACCGTCTCAGAGGCCCCTGTTCTCGACTCCTCGCCAAACGCCCAACATTCGCTACCGAAAATCCCCCGGCCATCAATATCTGGATTGCAGTCTTTTCAAAGACCCAAGAAGCGAGTACTATGGCACGGGAAGGCTTGCATAATTGCGTTGCCTCTTGACGGTGGCAGGACGGACTCGGCAGAGAAGGTTTATGTCAAGCCTGAAGACGTGCGCAGGCGTCTGGAAGGTTGGGAGAGCCAAGGCTATGATACAAGGGGATTCAGGCTCTCATCTGAGATCTCGAGTGACACACAAACCTCGGAAGGCCAGAGTAGGCGCATTTATCCGGATCAACAAGAGATATATCAAGAACGGAGGAACAGATTATATCGAGTCAGCATTCCTGACCGTCGAGCATGGGAAGCTCATGTCAGCCGATTGAATGAAGAGAAGCTGCGTGCCTTGGGAGTTAGCTTTGGTGACGATCAGCCATCCGCAGGCACTACTACAACACTCGAGACTAGGAGCCGTTACGTGTCATCCACAGATCCAGTGGCGATGCTGTCGCCCTCAATAGCTTCTTCAAGCCCGGTCTCATACAACGACCATCTTATTCAGCAGCCAAGAGGACCAATGATGCCTAAGTCCGGTGATTGCTCAAGCGCTTCGCAAGATAATCCACATGAGACGAAGCCTAGCGTAGCCCATTTCCCCAGGTACTCGATAATGACACCTATCGGTGGCTTCCCGCCCACGCATTCAATAACTCGACCCACCCCTCCGCCTTCTAGGACATGGTCGCCTTCACAGCAGTATAATTCGCAGCCTGCAACGAGAGGTGCCTCTCCTATCGTGACTGGACCATTCCAGAATCCTACGTCTGGGGTTCCCACAAACTCAGGCATGAAAGGTATTTCGGCGGCTGGTGAGGACTCGCGACAGTTACTCGCTTTGATGCAACAAGAGCAGGCTCGCTTACAAGCTCAGCAACTACACCAGCAACAACAGCAACAGCTAATGATGGTTCACACTTCTCAACCAGGAGTAGAGCTCTATCGAATCAACGACGAATCCCTTCCTACGCGATATAACACCGAGCCGGAGATTGCTTCTCCAATCCCTCGAGGTCATCGTCAAAATTTGAGCAAGACGCTACAAAAGGAGATTGAGGAGGCTGAGTCAAGCTTAGATGCTTACAGAGAAGGACCATCTGGGGGTGGCAAGACCGAGTCAGGCAAGCACATACATGGGAAGAAATCGAATGGCGAGCGTCCAGATCACACCGAGAAAGATGACTTTATTCCGAAGTCACAGCGTGATGAGATCGAAACACACCCTAGCCCGGCAAATACTTCAAATCTGGATAGGGACCCTCTGGCAGAGACTCGCTCTAGGCATGTCTCCAAGTCTTCTATGACCAAATTAGACGCCACAGCTCCGGCTTTTGAGTACCAGCCTAGAAAGCCATCCTGTCCAGACGTATTTGCTTTCCAGGGTGACCAGCTAGACTCGCCGACACTTACAGCCACAGGTCCTGCGTGTAATTTGCAATTGTCGAATCCGATTTCGTGTGGTGACCATAGTGGACTCAACGTAGCAGCGCCAGCTTTTGTACCAGCAAATTTTCAGAAGCGAAATGTACCATCACGAGAGTTCAGTTTCTCCTCTTCTGGTCCAGTATTCAAGCCTGATACTCTTGTGTTCAATCCTATGGACTCTGGGTCGGAAGCAAAGGGGCCGCCGCTGAGTCCACAAGGGACCGATAGCAATGCTAGGAAGATCTTTGGCAATATCGAATTCTCGGAAGTCATCAAACCTGCCAAGAAATCGAAGGCTATTCCCATTATCAAGCCCAGCGAAAGCCAGACAGCCAGTGAGGAAGATGCTGATGGTCAAGAAGATGAGTCCGGGAGGATCACTCAACCAGAAGGACGTCAAAAGCGTATTAGACGGCACGACAATGATGGCGATCAAGTCCCGTTGTTTGCCAACCCTGGCTCCCCTATCCGAGAAAATCTAGGTGAAGATCCGTCAAGATTGATGAGCCCGCTGAGCGCAGAGACGAGCGGCAAAGATGACGTTACACCGCTAGAATGTACTAAGGGTAACGCCTGGGTGCCATTTCCACTTGGCAATGCTCAAGAAGCCGCAATGTTCAATGTTGCCTTACCGCTTGAATCGCCCCTCGAAAAGGCCGGTCAGAACTTGACTGCCGACTCGGTAGATGTGACAATGGGAGCTATTCGTGATTTCCCGAACGATCTTGAGATTGAGATTTCTGCGATCAGTGGCTCAGGTAAAGTCGAAGACCAAGACGACATATCAGAATCCATTTCCTCAACTCCCTCATCCGAGTCCATCGGAGTATCTGCAATTCGCCCATCACAAGCTCATCAAGAACAAGATATACCAAATGTTCGAGACTTTGTAGCTGACTCACTCATCGACGGAGTGACCTACATCGATGAGTCTTTCAAGGAGATCGACGCGGTCATGAAGCATCTCAACGCGGAGGACTCAGATCTCGGCGTGGTGCGCCACGAAAGTCCCTGCCAAGCTAGAAACTCGGAACAAGACCCTCTTGTCCTCACTCACGAATCCCTAGGATCCCATCAGCCCTTACATGGATCACATCTTAGAAGCGATGCACCATCGCCAAGTCCCAACAGGCTTAGAGAGCCATACCAATACCTCCCTCCGACAGAGTCGGAGAGCGCAGACACCGCAGACAGGGATTTAGTAGCTCGCAATGCTCGTTTCAGCCCGTCATATAGACCTTCAAAATCTGACATCCGCCGATTGAACAGTCCTGGTAGCCGGTCTATCAGTGACTGGGACGACGCCATTTGTTCCAGCGACGAGCAAAAGTTTCACACAAGAAGCAGTTTTTTCGATGAACGCATACATGGCGTTGTTGGTGGCATTGTTCGGCGCCAGCTGGGTACGCTCCAAGAGAACTTAGCAGTCATCATCAAAGAGAACATAGCAGCCATAGCAGGCAGATCTTCAAGCCGAAAGCCTCGGAGAACACTTTCCGAGGAAGCCGAGCAAAGCGACGCCGATGATGAGGATGATGAAGGGGTTACGTCCCCACCAAGACTAAGGTCGCCCAAAAGAGATCAGAGCTATGAGAGTTTGAAAGCTTCAATCCAAGATATTGCCGCAGCTCAGCAGCAATTAGCACAACCAAACCAGCTCATTGAACTCGTCAATGCCGTCAATGAACTCCGGACAAATTCACAACAAGCTCCGAAGTCATCAAGTGACATCAAGACCATCGTCGAAGAAGCTGTCGGAAGGCAACTGCGAGGAAGATCTGGTCCTATAACATCCAGTCATCAATCTGCAACTGCCGAGAAAAGTCAATTGCATATTGATGGCTTGGAGAGTATGCTTAAGATTGCTGAAACGAGGGCGGAGGACGAGCTCAAAGCTAGACGGGCGACCGAAGATGCGCTGGCGGACAATCAACGTCTTCTTCGTAGTGCTATGCATGAGGCTGCTGAGCAGAGAGAGTCGGCCGAAGAAACAGAGCGAAGTCTTGCCATTTTCCACGAAGAACGTCATGAGACTCTGCGCCGTACCGCAATGTTGGAAGGTCTGCAAGAGAGCTTGGACAAAACCGTAACTGAGCTGTCCGAAAAAAATGCTGCGTTAGAGGATACTCTGAAAGAGTACCGACTTTCCAGCGCGCAGTGGCGGCAAGAGATCGAAGATTCAAAGGCGGAGAATATCGGACTTACCAGAACCATTGATGCTCTTAAGACCGAGATAGAGGAACGCGTGCAGGGTCGCGAGACACTGAGGGGTCGCTTCGAGCGGTTACAGGAGGACATGACCACGGCTTCCGACGACATCGCCCGTGACCAATTCATGTGGCGGAATAGGGAGGAGGAGTATAATGCCAAGTTAGATTTGCTAGCCGCAAGGCTCGAGGCCGAAGCTCGAACAAGGGAGAGATTGGAAGTCGAGATCGACAGATTGGAGGTCCAAGAGAAGGAAGCGATGAGAGCACAATTCTTGGTCGACCAGACTCAAAAGGCCAATGTCGAGCTTGAACGAGTCGTGGGCCAGCTCAAGACTGAGAAGCTTGAGCATCAGCAGACTGCCTATCGGCTAGAACGTGAGTTACATGACGCTAGAGAGACTACGAGAACAGATACCGAACGCACCAAGACAGCAATGGGAGCGGATCTTGATGCTGCCAAAAGTCAAATCAACGCTGTGCGGGCCAACCTGGAAAGCGTTATCTCACGGCTCCAGTCGCAATTAGATAATGCTATAACTGATGCTGCAGATGTCAGATCTAGACATGAGCTTATGCTCGAAGAGGCTTCGGAATCCCGTCAGCTTGCACTTCGACAGGCCGCGGAAGCTCGTGATGCTGCCCTGCAAGAGCATTACCGCTTTCAGGAGCGGACGATCGGGGAACTACGCTCCCAGCATGAGCGAGCCTTGAGCAATCTGACAGAGGATAAGTCTCGCTCCGTGAATCATCTCAACGAGCGCCTGGCATTGGCGGATGAGAAGGTTACTCACTACACGGATCGTGTTGCTCATCTTGAAGAGAAGCTAGAAATTGCCAAGTCAGCGGCTCATGCTGCCGTCCAAGCTGCTCAGTCTCAAATGACCGCTTCTACATCGCCTTCATCTCATGCGTCACTGCCTTTCGCCAGAGGGACGAACATACCCGAAAAGATCTCGCCCCAGGCATTGCGTGAATCAATCATAGTACTCCAGGAGCAGTTGCAAGCACGTGAGGGTCGCATCGAGAAACTCGAGCAAGAGCTATCCGAAGTTGACAACGATGCTCCAGAGAAAATGAAGAAACAGGAGATGGAGATCAACTGGCTGCGAGAGCTGCTAGGCGTACGTATTGACGACCTGCAGGACATCATCAGCGACCTGTCCCAGCCGAGCTACAATCGTGAAGCTGTCAAGGATGCTGCCATACGTCTCAAAGCAAATCTACAAATGGAGCAGCAAGAGAAGGAGCCAGCATTGGCCCGCGCTCAAACATTCCCTTCTTTGGCTAGCATTTCGAATCTTGCGGCCTCGCCTCAAGCTTTACCTCTTGCTGCCGCTGCTGCTTGGAGCAATTGGAGAAGAGCCCGAGAAACGCCTTTCAGTAGCCTTTCTAGTATCGCAAGCGAAAGCACGAATCAAACACCCTCGCGCTCTGCAACTTCTGCCCAGGGATTCCTTTCTAGTCTAATGACGCCACCGGGCCCGAATGCACGGCAAATTCCTCCAACGCAACAGAATACCAAGTCCTCACGACCAGCCTCATACAGACGACCTCTACGGCCTTGCAGCACCCCTAGACAAAGCTTCATGCTCCAAGAAGAGGATCGACCATCAAAGCTGCTAGGTCCTCCGGCTACGCCACCCTTGATGCGGCAGACAAGCTATGACCAAGATGCTCAAACTGCTGAATTTCCCGAGGATGATGCTTCAGGTGTGCGCCAAGAAGTTGGCTATGAGGACGAGCCCTTTGGACCCAATATCCACGCCATTGGCGACACATCATAGAATTCACTACATCTTTTTCATTTGTTGAAAGCAGTTTGTGCATTGACCTTGGGCTCCGGCCGCAGATTGAAGCTTAGATTGTGATTGTTTGTTTTGGCGAATATACCCCTGCCCGATGCTATTTGGTTCTCAAGATCATGCTTCTTTTTTGCTTTGCCCTAGATCCATCGCGCCTGAGTGGTAATGTACATAACACGTAAACGGACCAAGGCCTGATACTTGTTTAATCGTCCGCAGCTATAGACTGATCTGTTACACTGGCATTACTCAGACAAGGGCCGTAAAAAAAGCCAATATCATCGCATAATGATAGGTGGTGGGTCGGGTGGCTACTATCGTCGCGAATAGTCTCGTACCTCTTCGGACACGGTTGAAACTTGTTTATCTTTGCCTCTGTTTCGTCCAAGCATTGCGCATATAGCCGCGCTTCTCACACGTTTTTCCGTCGATGTAGCAGTAGCACAGCCCACTTCAGCTGCATAACGAGTCATCGTGGGTATCTGATCGCTCTTTCCCAGTATCCTCCACGGGCATCATGCGGCTCCGTCCCGTATTGCGGATCGGTGTCAATGGCTTTGTCGCTTGCGTTAAACCGCTCTTTCATTTCATATGACACAGCCCTCTCTCCTCTTCTTTGTGCACAGCATCATACTCGTGTAATCCTTTGATCCTTCTGTTACAGTGCTGGGCTGTTCGGATTAACCGCCTGGAAAGGAGGCGCCGGCAATCATGGAGAAGTCAGAATACCGTGTCTCCAGGTGGTCGGTCTCTACGACGTCCCCCGAGAACAATTTGGAAGGGCGTAGCAATCATCTCCCCCCAAAGAGATACATGAAAAGGCATATGACATAGTAAGCCTGTCGCAGGACCTGTCATAGGGCGCATAGCTGATAGCCTAACAGTGGTCGACGAATCCGATACATTGGGGTCTGGCTTGCAGTCATGGCGGTTATCATTGTGCCATTCATATCCTTGGGGTTTGTGACAGGTCCATTTGCTGCCTTACGGGAGTTCGGTGGTGGCACTTACAGCGGCATGGGCAACACTATTGAACAGATACCCGTCTGGAACTGTCAACCCAACGGCTATCTCGCAGGAGGACCTTGGAGTTCTCTGGGAATCGACCTCCATTTCGGCAGGATGTCTTTCGCGCAGGCCAAAACCCTCGATATGGTCTGGAATTGGGTTGCTGGACGTGGTCTGCAATTCGTCCTAGCCTGGCTTGCGTATCATGTCTTCACATCAGCGCTCATGCGGACCGCCGAAATCGCTCACGTCCCGTATGGGCTGTTCGCTTCACTGGCATTATACTCGGCAAGGCCAGGTTGTCTGTGGGATATCAGCAAAGGTTTCCTTACCATTCGCGGAGTGCGGATCAAATTCATAATGGCTTGGCTTCTTTTCTCAACCATCTATCTGGCCGCCTTTCCCAGTCTTCTGGATCTCATGTCCGGTTACGAAGGCGCAATCAGGACAGAATTGGTCCTACCAAACAAAACAACATTGGATCTCACCGGCGTGTGGACTTTGGAAAACATTCTATACTTTTTGCCAGGCTGCAACCTCACCGAAGCAGTGCCATGTAACACAACCATTTTCAACTATCATTTCTACGATGACCATCTCGACACAACCTGGCATGCCTTCCTCGACAACGGCGCATACAAGAACACCTCGGTAACCGAGTTGTACACTGAGGAGCCCTCCAACTACAATTGTGTCGCGGAGCAAAACCTCTACGAATGGGGCTTCTCCGGTGAATGGGTCCTGGTCGTTATCTGCGTCAACAGCTTCTGGGTTCTTGGGCTATGGATTCTGTGGTTAGACACGGAGCTCAACAGCCAATTGACAATCGCGGGCCGGCGCATGGGTACTTACCGAGGGATTGCGGACATCTCAGAGGCGATGCGAGAGGATTTGGGACCGAATCTGTGCGGCTATCCGGAGAAGGAACTCGCTGCTGCGGTGAAGAGGCAAAGGCCTGTCAAGTACTACGTCGAGGAGGGGAAGGAGGGTGAGGTTGGGAGGATAGGGCTCAGTTCGCGGAAGTCGGAGAAGGTGAAGGTCACTTGGGGAAGAGAGTATGGCTGAATGCGAACATGAGAAGTTATGACAGCTTTCCACGACAGAGGATTGGGTGTAGGGTTTGACTCGTACGGCGCAAGCACTGGGACTGTCTAATACCCAACCGGTGCGAATACAAGAACAGCCAAGACGGAAGTCAACCTCGTCACGAATCGAGCGCTGCTACGGCGCTGATACGATGGCACAGCTAAGTGATGGAGAGACGATCAGTCATCGGAGCGATAGCATTGCCAAACCCAGGCACGCCTGAGGAACTCTATATCTAACTCGATAAAGGTACTCAAATCCCAAGTACGGAACGACGAGCCGAATGAACGGGTCACCGTGGTGAGTGGCAAAGCCTACCAGTGTGACGACCAAGGAATACATAACCGATCTCCATCGGCGTCAGGCGACCGACGACGTCTGTGTACATACTAAGCGGACTTACCATTGGAGGAGGACAGGGACGGGTTTATTGGCCTCAGATAGGGAACAAGCAAGGATAACCTCCGGCTCAAAGAGAAGCCACTTAACTCAAGAAAGAGCCACATCAGCTATCGCCCAGCGTGGTATGGATAGTAAGATGCTCCTGACGAGCCTCTTGGCTGGATCTAAGTCCTTGCAGTTACTCAGTTCAGGTGATAAAAGGCGGAGAAATTTCTGAGAACGATTGGGTCAAAACTCGCGGGCTGAGAGCATCGCTCCTTGCCAATAACGTGATCTTCTACTAGCATTTACCGCTGCCTAACATACTTCTAGAAGGCCACCTAAGTGTTCTTGTCGATGTAAATATAAGAAGTCTCAGACAACGATTGCTACGTATACGAGGCAGCCTGCTTCACCTGCATTGATTGGTCCTTGTGCTTGACTCAGCAGAATCACGTGCCGTCTGTACCGGATCTAACGAGATCGAGGGTCCAAAATCTTTGTGGCCTCATCCACCGACACCCATGTTTACCACCGTCACCGGTATTTACAAGATCACTCACTGAATCACCAACTACAATACGGTGAGTCCTTCCAGCAGCGGCTGTATAGGTGCTTCATGATATTATGAGCAACCCTTTCAGGCCCTTCGCTCCTGCACATCATCGCTGGGCTTGCGCTAAGCGGATAGCTGAAAATGGTTGCTGGCAACGCTACCCTTGGGCGATTACATTGGTAGAGATTTGAACGGTACCAAGCTGACATTGTTTTTATTAGCAACTCGGGCAGTATACACCTCATCCAGCCTTAGTCACCCCCAGATAGATCCCTCATCATGGGTCTCACGTTCTCGAAACTCTTCGACAAGCTATGGGGCAAAAAGGAGATGCGCATCTTGATGGTTGGTCTCGACGCTGCTGGGAAAACTACAATTCTCTACAAGCTCAAGCTCGGTGAAATCGTCACTACCATTCCCACCATTGGTTAGCTGCTCCGCTGTACTTGCGCGGCCGATACGTTACCACTAAACATACAATCCAGGTTTCAACGTCGAGACTGTTGAGTACAAGAACATTCAATTCACTGTGTGGGACGTTGGAGGACAGGACAAGATTCGGCCACTGTGGAGGCACTATTTCCAGAACACCCAGGGCATCATCTTCGTTGTCGACAGCAATGATCGCGACCGTGTTGTGGAGGCTCGCGAGGAGCTGCAGCGCATGTTGAACGAAGATGAGTTGAGGGATGCGCTTCTCTTAGTCTTTGCCAACAAGCAGGATTTGCCGGTTCGTCCTCCGTCAACCTTCTGGCTCGACATCACTGACTACGAACCAGAACGCCATGAACGCTGCTGAGATTACGGATAAGCTTGGTCTACACAGCCTGCGTCAACGCGCTTGGGTATGCAGTACATCTTTCGCAGAGTAGAGTTCTTGCTGACTGGGACAAGTATATCCAATCGACATGCGCTACCTCCGGTGATGGTCTCTACGAAGGTCTGGAATGGTTGAGCAACTCGCTCCGGAAGGCGGGTCACAACTAGGAGTGCACACAAAAGATACAGATATGGCTGCGTGGTTAATGTGGAGGAGCTCCACACGGAGCCCCTCGACCGACTGCAAGATTGTCCCCTTGTCTTTATCTCCTTTCCCGGTCAATGGAAGTACTACCGCATCCATGTTCCATGTAGCGGCAGGCGTGGGCTTTGATTGAGTCTGCGGCCTGGTGGCATGCGTTGACGTGCATTCGGTAGTCTAGCTTCATGTTATCTTACTGCTCCTGCTGGTATGTTGGTCATGCGGAATGATAGGTGTTCTTAGCAATTCTAGAATCAGGTTCACAAGAAATGGTGTCCATCATGCTACAGGATGCCTTTGACATGATGTCCTCCAGTCCATGATATACCTCGGAGGCACTGTGACAGTGGCGTATCATCATGATAGAAACCTAGCTGCATCATCAGGGACTTTGCTCTACTTCCGCCCTCACATTGGACAGAATAGATTTTGACATCCTTCTGTTCAGTCGCACATTCGAAACTTATTGCACCTCCGTTGATCTCGAGGTCGCAGGTTTTTTGCCTGTAACCTCATGAACGGTGCCAACAGGATGCGAAATTATGCTTAAGCGTAAAGTACCATTTCCACCTACGCACAAAGACCCATCTCACAAGCCTTCAACGATCTTCAGACTGAAACGTGATCTCTCTAGTAGCTAATTGCCAAACAAAGGCAATCACTCGAAAACATTGGCATTGTTCGGTCTCTTGTCAAAAGACGGCGGGTGTCCATTCTCCCACCATATCTAGGTGCTGTGGAATCTCTCTGTCTTTCACCCACATCTATGATCCAAGTGAACAACAGATAAGCACCAAGATTATCAGCCTTCGAAGTGCAGTTTAAGGCACGCATACAGACCCCATCAGCAACAAGTTGCGGATACAATCGTTGGCGTCGCGTTCATCAACACGTTCACCAAGTTTGCTTCAAGCGAATGACTCAGACTCGCTCAACGGCAAGTAAACCACACTCTCCTGTTTCTGTCTCTCTTCTCCTTCCATCGCCTTAGATTCTCCGTCTGCTTCCCAATCTTGTTATTTGATTTTCTTTTTCCATTTCGATCCTCTTGCTCCTTTCGAGATAGACAGCACATCCTCGACCCCACGATTTCGAACAGCAAGCGGGATGCCATCGACACGCATCACCATAGCGTCGAACACAAATCGATCCTCGAAGTCCGTACTTCTTGTGCCACCTACATCTTCACTGGATCCTGCATCTTCCTCTTCATGCCGCTCTCTTATCCTGACAGCCGCCAAGGCAAAGTTGCGTCTCAAGAAGCCAAATCGCGTCTTCATTCTGGGTGGGAAGGAGCTGCAAGCTGAACAAGACTGGGAAGACGCCATAAAAGACGACGGCATTTTCCTCGTATCCACGGGAGAGGAGTATGTCGGTGCTCGCGCAGAGGACTCTACAGGCACGACCATAAACGAGGAGACGGGCGCAGCCTCTATTAGCGCCGACATCAATCCCGATTGTCCGATCGAGATACTAGCGAGCAAAGCTTTCGTAGATGATACTTCTATCCGCCAGCTCGAGACGACAGCCCGCACGCTCCCAGGTATCATCCACGCTTGCGGTCAACCCGATCTGCACCCCGGTAATAAATTCCCTATCGGCGGCGTATGGGTCTCGCGAGACTGGATCCATCCGCCACTTATAGGGGGTGATATAGGCTGTGGCATGGCTTGGTACAAGACCTCGCTTACCAGAGCTCAGGTCGAGGATGACAAAGGTCGGAAGATCGCCGAGAAGCTGCGCGGGTTGGAGGGAGCCTGGCGAACGCAGCGTGATAGAGAGACATGGCCAATGAGTCATGAGGGGAAAAGCTGTAGCACGAGCGAGCAATGGGACAAACTACTAGGCACCATAGGGGCAGGCAACCATTTTGCAGAATTGCAGGTGGTAGAGGAGTCACAGATTGTGCCGAAGAATGGAAATCACCTAAGGCACGAGCTTTATGAGGGCGAAGTGGTGCTGTTGGTCCACTCCGGCTCACGAGGCTATGGCGCTGATATCCTTGAGCGATACACCTCCGACCACCGCACCAGCATCCATGCTACAGAACCGCTAGCACAAAAATACCTCGCCGAGCACAACCAAGCGTGCAATTGGGCGTCACGCAACCGCGACCTCATAGCACTGCGCTTCCTCTCCTGTCTCGAACCCGGGAACGAAGCCTGGATACTCGGCGTGAACACACACAGTGAAATCATCTCCCCAAATGAGATACAAACCGCGAGGTTCCAGGTCGAGGAGAGGAAGGTAGTTGATATATGGCACAACAACGTCTCCATCACTCTGTGGCCTCCTCACCCTCCCTGCGCCACCAACGAAGTCCAGCAAGAGAAAGTCTTCATCCACCGCAAAGGCGCCGCACCAACCCACAACCCCTCGAACAACCTCCCCCTAAGCATCCTCCCCTTACCCGGCTCCCGCGCAACCCCAACGCTCATCCTCCACCCTAAGTTCCCCTCATCCACAGACCACGGCAAGACCAACGCTCTAAGCCTTGCTCATGGCGCAGGACGCGCAATGTCCCGCGCCAAAGCCGCCGACTATGTCGCGAAGAAATATAAAGGCCGCGCCGAGGATCTGCTGAGGGGAGATTATGTGGCGAAAGACTCGCGGGGGAATCGCGAGAGCAGGGAGGGGGGTGGGGAGGACTTGCGTGGTGGGACGTGGGTCGTGTGTGAGGATAAGCAGCTCGTGTGGGAGGAGGCGGGGGAGGCGTATAAGGATGTTTGGGCGGTGGGCGAGGATCTGGTCGCGAAGGGCATGGCGGAGAGATGGGGGTGGTGTAGAGGGATGGTGAGCTATAAGGTGAGGAAGGAATAGGGGGGGCCTGGCGAGGAAAGGAGGTTAGATGGGATAGAGCATGCTTTGCTGCAGAGCAGGCGAGAGAGAGGTTGTTTGTATATGAGATCATCATCTACTATCTCGCGTTATATTCAGTCCACAACTTGCCTTGGGGCAGTCCTATTCCTTATGTCTAAGAGTCCCATTGCAGGCAACGATGTAAGCTCTAAATTTATAGCAACGAAAGCGACCTATCAACGATAGATGCATTTGAATGAAATGTTGATCTATTACGACTTGAGTTGAACACATATGCTTGCGCACATCTAAAGGCACTCTCGGGACGCCGATGATCCCTTGTTATGTCGCCTGCCTGTCTATTTGCATCGCGACGATATGTGATCGCACCTATATCGAAGCAGTGGTAGAGGTGGCTGATGTGGCTAATTACTTCTAGATAGGACTGCATCGTTCGTTGACCGGTTCTTGATCCTTTAAGTTGTTAATCTGCTTCTTCTTAGTCGTCTCCTCCTCCCTCTGCCTCTCCTCCCTTACTTCTTCATCACCATCTCCTTCTTCCTCCTTCTCTTGTCCTCTCTCATTCCCAGAAACCAATTCTTGTGGGATAGCCACTTCCTACACATTCAACATGCGGGAACCCTGAGACAGACCTATCCCACCGCAGACCAGCCACACCTCCCCAACCACTACTTTAGCCCAGGAACTCAGCGAGCGCCATCTCGGCACTCGAGAGTCATGATGGCATTCCGCAGATCGGATCCCAATCATATCGCCACGAGGACCTGGATGACATGCCGAAAATGCTGAAACTTAGTCAAGGTCGCAGGGTGGCCAACTATGTTGAGGATGGAACGAATGAAACCTACACGGCTCCACGGGTCGCAGGCGGGCCATATCACGGATCGAAAAGAAGGAGGAGCGGAAGCGAGATCTGATGCTCGAGGTTTCGTCATCAGCACGTTCCCGGATCAGCGCTAGACCCTGGATTAAGAGGTACTTCTACGGATAGCAGTCCCGTCGAGCTGGATGTGGTCATCATTCACGGTGTCACTTTGGAGGTCTCGTGGGGGCTATCCCGCTTGAAGAAACATCAGCTCAAGACAGTCAGTCTGAAACAGTCGAAAGCATCAAAATGGGTTGGCCAATGGAATACGAGCTCGCCGGCATGCTGTTCCAGGTGGTCTTCTCTCCAGGTCGCAACCACGGTGGCAGATGGTGGCAGATGTGGCACGAACCAGAGCCAGTGCGCCGTTAGCTCCCAGCCAAGCTCCTCTTTTAGAAGTCGCTGCCGCAGTTTGCTTCCCGATGGAAGTCATCGAAATGAATCTGGATCGACTGTTGGCTCCATCACGTAATGGCTTCACGTCAGTGTGATACTGTGATCGAGCTTGCCTGCCCAATCATGTCGCTCCAGGCTGTTGCTCACTTGGCCAGCGAGCTGCACCTTTCTCGCCACGCTTGCCTGCCTCTTCATCTTCAAGCTGCCCAACCTCCTTCTTTCTCCTCTTCACGTCAATCGCACCTTTGCATCCATCGCGCAAGTACTTCATCGTTTCAACCACTGTCGTTGTCGCTGCCGCTGTCCTAATAATAAAGCGCTTGCTCAAGTACGTTGGTTTCTTTCATTCCAGGGCGCTTGGTTACGCGCCAGCCCTTCGCAACCTCCTTTGTTCCCGAGCTTCATCTCGAATAGCCTCGGGATTCCCCTCTCTCACTTTCTACATCCTACATCCTACGCCCCAGTCCTCACTTCTGGACTCTCCTACAAACCCCGTCTAACAACACGCACAGTTCGTCCAAGCACCTACAAGATGCATTCCTCGACCATTCTCACCCTCGCTTCAACCCTCGCGCTCGCTTCCGCCGCAGGCCCCACTGGCGCACTCGGTGACGCTGCCGTCGTCCAGAAAAACCCAGCCGGCGTGACATACACCGCAACCCTGCCCAACAGCCCCAGCAGCGGCGTGCGTGGCTACGTTTCCGGCACCAGTAATGCAAATGGCACAGGTGTACTCTTCAACGTCAACCTCTCTGGCTTCCCGGATGCGAGCTTGGGACCATTCTGTACGTTCTCCCCTCTTCCCCCTAGACCAACTGTCAAACGCCCTCTCTCCCTCGAAGGGAGGGAAAAGAGGCAAACTTCGACGAAAAACGCAACTAATACAATATCCCAGTGTACCACATCCACGATCAGCCCGTGCCCGCCAACGGCAACTGCACCGGCACTCTCGCCCACCTAGACCCCTACATCCGCGGCGAGAAACCCCCTTGCGACCCGACCATGCCGCAGACATGCCAGGTGGGCGACTTGGCCGGCAAGCATGGAAAAATCATGATGAGCCCCTTCACCGCTAGGTAAACCTCCCACTCCCCCTCCCTCATCCCCCTCTAATTTTCCCCGCCCCTTCTTCCCTTCCCCTTTCCTCCCGCCCCCCACCAACCCTCCCCCTACCTCAACACCCACCAAATGGCAACTAACACCTCCCACAGCTTCCTCGACCTCTACCTCTCCACCGCCTCCGGCCCCGCCTCCTTCTTCGGCAACCGCTCCATCGTCATCCACACCGCTAACGCTACGCGCCTGACCTGCGCCAATTTCACCCTCAGCAGCGGCAAGGCCTCCAACACCACCTCCAGCACCAACGGCACGACTGGGGGGTCTGGTACGACTGGAGGGTCTGCGACCCCGTCGCCGTTCAAGGGGGGCGCGGTGGCGAAGGGGGCTAGTGCTGGGATGGCGGTTTTGGTGGGGGTTGCGGTTTGGGCGGTTTTGTGAATGTGAGCAAAAGGAGGTTAGGAAGAGGGGAGGGAGGGAGGTGCAGAGGCATGCGAATGAGAAATGCGGTAATGGGATGGACGGGGGTGTCTGCATAAGATAGTCGAAAGGAAAGGGGAGCTGTTCAAAATCCTGTAATACCACTCTGTCTCCAGTACATGCCGCCTCTCTTGGAACCTTTCCAGTCTGCTTGCGGAATTGAAACTCAATTCAATCTCACAAGAGCCTGGGCCAACAACGACTTCCCCTATCCCAAAACCCCATCTCTCCTATCTCCCACCTTCTTGGAACATGGGACGTGTGGAGAAAAGTGACCACTGTAATACACATCGTCTCTTACGCGCCGCTCACTTCGAAAGTGAATCACCCAACCCCCCCAATCTAAACCCCGGAAACAAAACCCAAATATCCATCGTTCCTTGAGCCAAAAATCGCTTCGTTTGCCATGCACGCCTTCCACCTTTGATGGTCATAGTGTCGAGAGCGCCCGATTTGAGCTTGTTTGAGCATTCAGATGATTGTTTATGGGGCATGGATTGTGGGTTGGAAGGTCTGTTTGGGTCTGGTGGTGAAGGGATCTGGTTCCTGCTGGTGAGAGGTTGGTGTTGGGGGTTGGAATAGTAAAAGTTGGGTTTGACCCCAGTGGCTCCCTTCTATGTTTGTATTGCGTTTACATCAAAGGGGGGGAACAGTCGATTGGAGTTTTCGCTTGTAGAAAAGAATCTGCAGTGGTTGTGTGGGGCTGTTCTCGAGGTTTGCTAGGTTGCGTGTGGTCTGCGTTTACGCTGTACTCCATATCTCGATATTGGTATGTACATGGTCATGCTTTCGGATTTGTCTTTCAGAGCTTGTTCTGAGGATGTCGATATTCTGCGCTTCTTACTTGGTGGGGTGGTATGTTGGTATGTGTGGTCTTGGTCGGGAATGATGGGATAGAGGGTAGAGGAAGAGGAGGGAGGAGGAGGAGGAGGAGAAGGAGGAGAAGAAGGAGGAGAAGGAGGAGGAGGAGGAAAGGAAGGAGGCAGAGGAGGAAGGAGGAGCGTAGACTATCATCTAAAACAGCAGCTGCTGAACACTCGATCAAAAACCAGAGAGACTACGCATCTACCCTCGCCCTCTCCAAAGGAGTTATCCCAGCTAGACAAAATCAAGATCCCCTACCCTCCACCCCCAGCGCTCACCTCATGGGAATGCTGATTCCCGCGAAGGGTGGGTGGGCGGATGAGGACTATGGATATGGATGCGCATTGTGCTGGGTGTCGAGCCGTATGTTTATGCGGTGCACATGACGCGAGTGGATCGGAAGACCTGGCGAGCTGGGCGGTGGCATATTAGACGTCGGGTCGGGGTTTGAGGTTTGGCATTGCCGGGGACGAGGGCTGGGTGAGAAGGCTGGCGATTGCGGATTGGGATGTGACTACGGTATGAGGTGAGCGTGGAAGATGGATGTGCATGGCAATCCGTGGAACAGAAGAGGTAGGGTTCAGGGGCGAAGGGTTTGTGGAGATGGTGGCCTCTTCGTACTGCTTAATGGGTAATAGGAACACCGCCGGCCGCCCCTGGGCCAAGAGAGGTCGGATATATTATCTATGGGTGTTGCTTGCTAAGCTCTGCCAGCTTACAAGGGTAAATGTCTCGGCCTATGCTGGCGTCTCTCCTTCTGGGGTGTACGGAAACTTTTTCGTTCTTCTTGCGCTGATCTTGCTCCTGGACTTAGTGAGAAATAGCTGAGTAAACGATCGATAGATTGCCTTTCCTTCGACAGTTCCGCTCAATTTTCCAAATACCACCAGGAAGACGAACGACAGTGTCATGATTACAGCAAAGGCGACCCAGTAAGTCGTGGAGGTGTATTTGCCGGTGAGGTCGGCGATCTGGACGGAGAAGTACCCGGTCATGAGGCTGACCGGCATGAACAGGATGGTCATTTTGGCAAGGAGGATGGTGATGCGCGTCAGTTTTTCCACTGCTCCGGATTGCTTGAGGGTGATGAGGTTGAAATTCTACATGTGGAATTAGCGGACAACTCTGCAAATCCTGGAATGGTCAGAAGCATACTAAGAATACCAATGATTCTTTCTCGTCAAGACAATCCTGGATCTCACTGAGGGCATAAAGATTGATCCTGTCCCTCAGCCTTTCAAATCTGACCGTAGCAGCCGAAGATAGCGCAACTGCGTATGCTGGAGCCTGCGCGGTGAGCATGGCCTTGTTTTCTCCCACATCCTCTTGTGGAAGTTGAGTACTGTTGGACATGTTTACGGGCTTCTGCCTTTCCAATATCCGTTCAATGATCAGGGCATAGCTCTGGTATATCTTCTTGAGAACTGCTAGTTGTTGTCCGATGAGGTGCAGTCTTTGAATATGCCTTACTTCGGGCTTCTGAGACATGTGCTCGCGCTAAAAACCTGTTAGCAGACATTGAGGATAATTGCGATTAACGTACGAGAAGGCCAAGTTGCTTGCCATACTGGTGTTCCTGCTTTGCTACTAAGCTATAGCTTGTGAACCAATCGTCGAACAGATAGTAGAAGAGTAGACTTGGTGCATCAAAACTGGTCAGTGGGCTGCCTTGAATATCTAGCAAACCGGACCGAATAGGCAAGGACATTATAGGGTTCTTCTTTCTCCATTCGTCATTGACTGTCGATAGCTGTCGAAAGACTATCATAAGATTTCGTCGCATGTTCTCAGTGCTTTGCTGTTGAGCAGCGTCTAAACCACCTTGGCGGTTCGGGAATGGGTTTTCATGAATGGTTATGATTGTCCCTAACGCGACCGATGAGTAAACGCTCAAATCTATGCATATGTCTGGCCTCACCGTCGTCGCAATGAATCAGCCAAGTCCATAGCCTCCGACTCGGAGGCTTATTGCTCATGTGGCTTTCGGTATCGGTTTCATTCAATTCAGTGGCGTGTAGCTGGGACAATGAGTTGTACCCAACGCAGAGATCTTGTCCCTATTAGCTTTCATCCTTGAAAAAAAAGGGCACTGCCATACACTTCGAGCCCCAGTCGACGGAACAATAGTACCAGACTTCGTTCACCAAACGCCAGTGGTTGAAGTAACGCGTGTTGGGATGCAAGAAAGGTGTAGCGCTCAGTTCATGTGATTCTCCGTCGGTGGTGCCACTTTCTACCGATTTCCGTTCAAGTCGTCGTTGAGTATGCATCATCTGTCGCAGGCCACTACGGCGAGGCTCAGCAACTGCAGGCTCGGGGGTGTCGATCTTCGAGCACATCAGGCCAGCAAGACGTGGTGAGAAGCCATAGCGGTTCGCGAGCACCTGAATGTCAAGCTTTAGAGGAGTAAATTGGCACGATACTCGAACGACTCACCTCAATCGTATCTTGTTGAAGCTCGGGGCAGAAAATGTTGCTTTCTCGGAGGTCAGTGTGAAGTAGTCAAGAATGAATGAATTAGAGCACTGACATCCATCGTGTCTGTGAAGACGCTGGCTACATATTGAGCACTGAGATTAGCGAATAATATCGATATTGAAACCATCCACCAGACCGCGAAGGGTCTTACCTTTGTCCCTAGAAGGGCATCGAAAGATGCTGCAGTTAGCTCCACAGCAGCAATGGCTTCATCGCTGTCAAAGATGATGGCGAAGTTGAGAGCATCAGCTTTCAAGAGGTACTCTTCACTCCTTTGATATACATCTGGATCGTCGAAGTTTTCGAATCCTGGAGGATTACGATCGACCTCCATAGTATCCACTATTGCGAGTATACACGGCCCAGGATAGATAGAAAAATAGCTGGGCAAGATTTATAGGGAGTAGTATAAGTTGCACAGGGTTCTCGAACAAGGCGGCAGCAGAAGCCAAAAACGCCTATTTTATGTCTTGCAAAACACTTCGATATTTCTGTTTGTGCCACATAAAAGAGAAAATACTTCGTACAGAGAAACAAAAGACAAAGGCATAGGTGAGGCGGAGAGATATATCATGTTCTTGTTGGATCACCAGATCGGCGCAGTCACGAAATGCAGGAGTCAAGGCCTGGAACAGGAGGTCACGCCACACTGTTTCTGTCCAATCAATAGTCGCCAACCGTCGAGCTGAGCTTCTGATCTTTAGACGCCAGACCTGCAGTGTAACATCTGTTTTTAAAAAAGATCGTACATCTCGAGCGTAGGCAGGCACCCGTCTCATGTGGTAACTCAGGATTTGGCATTCTTGTGAGAGCCTTGCGGACTGACGAACGGCTTCAACCCTTTCATCCTTGGGGCACATCTTCAAGCACCCTACGCTGGACCTTGCCGCATCAAAGGTCTTGAAAGCTCTCTCGCAGAGAGAGAGCCAGCTTGAATGCACCAAGATCTTGAAGAGAAGCGTTTGCGCACTCTAGTACTAGTTCAAGCAGAGATCGAGGGTTCCACCCCACCTAGCCCACTAGCGCCATAGACGCCCGCACAATCCGCCCCCGCAAGCGAACCTTCAAACTTCTTCCACACCACGACAACGTGCACAAATCCTCACCAAAAGAACTAACAATTCTCTTGGAAGACTGTCCTCACGATGTCTAAAATCACAGTCGGTACGTTATCTTCCAAAGTCCTAAACCAGACTTCTCCCAGCACCCTCTACATTCACCACTTGTCAATGCCACCAGCTAACCCTTCTTCGAACAGCCGGAGTGCGCACGAATGTGCAATCCCTTCTCGATTACTCCCTCAATGAAAAGAAGCGAAACTTCCTTGAGACCGTCGAGCTGCAGATCGGCCTCAAGAATTATGATCCCCAGCGCGACAAGCGTTTCTCTGGCACTGTCAAGTTGCCTAGGGTCCCAAGGCCGGGCATGAGCGTCTGGTAGGTCACTCGAATCATCACAGGCGTGTACAGGGAGGCGCTCCGTTTGGAGGCTCGCTACATATCATACACTAACGGGAAATGGGGGTCAGTGTCCTTGGTGACCAGCACGACATCGACCGAGCCAAGCACCACGGCGTTGATGCCATGTCCTCCGAGGACCTCAAGAAGCTCAACAGGAACAAGAAGCTGATCAAGAAGCTTGCCCGGAAATACGATGCCTTTGTTGCTTCCGATACTTTGATCAAGCAGATCCCTCGTCTTCTGGGTCCAGGTCTATCGAAGGGTATGTCATGCTCCCTATCCCTCAACACCGGGCCTAATGGCAGCCCGTGCTTGAAACTTAAGCTGACAACCATATCTAATGTAGCCGGCAAATTCCCCACCCCCATCTCCCACAACGAAGACCTCGGCCAAAAGATCACCGAAGTCAAATCTACCATCAAATTCCAACTCAAGAAAGTGCTGTGCCTCGGTGTCGCAGTCGGCAACGTGGGAATGACCGAGGACGAGCTGATCTCGAACATCATGCTGGCTATCAATTACCTAGTCAGTCTGTTGAAGAAGAGCTGGCAGAACGTGGGTAGCTTGACCGTCAAGGCAAGCATGAGCCCGCCGAAGCGATTGTATTAGGGTGGTCATAGTCCGCGAAGTAGTTCAGCGATAGCATACTACCTCTTCATGCTGTCAAGATAGTCCGGTCTTCAGCTAGAGCGCCGTGGATGCAATAGATGCGACTGTCTACACCACCTCTGGTTAGTCGCTGCATGAGCCCTCATACTCGATCCGCCTGGGTGATTCTCTCCTCAAGGGAAGACTCCGATCATCTCCAACTCGCGCCCGCCATGCCACGATTCATCAATGACTCCCAACCCATCTCGTAGAAAGCTATATATATATATAGCAATCTTCAAACTGGATAGCACGTGACCCGTCGTTAACTAATAATATCGCTGCTTTGCTCGCGCGCTAAGGCCCGTTTCGTCCATCTGCTCTCCCTATGCTCCCTTATGCTCGCTCGCTGCTCTCCCGTGCTCCCTCTCAAGCCACGCACTTTGGAGATCCTTAATATACAGTTTTACCATACGCCGCACGAGGTTTTATACTGCTTTGTCGTTACCCAGTAAGCTGGGGTTCTGAAAATCCCAGGAATGTCGATAGCACTCAGATGCTGTCTCGATGGTCCGCTCCATCCAATCTTCAGCATATCATCGCTGAAGGGGGACTGCCCGGGGGCCAGGGACTGATCTGGAGAAGGAATACTCACAGCATCGCATGCCCATAAGCGAGCGTTAGAGTCCGTCTTCAGAGGGGCGCGTTAGCCTTCTTCACCTTGGAAAGGATTTGCAGGAATTCTTCACCTGACAGTGAAGTCTGTGGTCGATCTTGAAAGCCTGAAGTTTCTTTTCCGTTTTGCACGCGATGGGATGATCGGAATCGCAATACTCGACTTCTCGGCTCGGTGGAAGACGACTCGCGTGGCGAAACATATGCAAGTAAAATGAAATTAAGATTGCTGAAAGGAAAGAGAAAGAAAAAAGAAAGAAAAAAAAATACAACAAAAAGAGGAGAACAATCTCCGGGACGGGGAATCGAACTGTAATTATGGATTAGAACTTAGACTGCTCGCACAGGAACGGAGTTGAACTTACCCCCGGTCTCCCGCGGCTGGCCAGATTGACAAGCGGAACTGTAATCGATTAGATGTGTATTATAAAGTTCCGAACCAACCTACATCATAACCACTAGACCATCCCGGATACTTCTGGAAAAGACATTAATTTTAATATATATATTATGATTTACGTATACAAGTTATCATAACAATTCCAAATACGAAACCTATAGACAGTAGTTAGTTTTTTTTCAGGTGGCAATTTAACGCCTAAGTTTCCGTTGACGAATTAATGCATCAAAAATCTCTCCTTACGCCCATTGCGTTCACCTCTCTCTTCTCCAGCGCCGAGCGCCCATTCCACCTGTCCCCTCCCTCAGACGAACCAAGAAAGAAATTGGAAGGAGAAAAGGAGCAGGCTTTTGTCTAGTTCCCATAGCCTGATGCCATTCATCCTTTGCCTTTTAGGTTCCTTTAAATTATAGAAGAGTTGGACGCCCAACCAGACAGGACATCCTGCCGGACAGCCCTACCAAATGGCTCCAAGAGATCCCTAGAAATTAAAACTTTGGAGTTGGCTTTTAGCCAGGTTTTTGGGGCCTCTGCCCGGTAGGATGTCCTATCCGGTTGGACGTCCAACTCTTTTAAACGCGTTGCCTGACTGTTCAACCTGCCTTTAAACATTCGCAGTTGCCATACCAAGGAACCAACACCTTTTGCAAAGAAATTGCGCGTATCTAGAGGGACACCAGGTATGAACTTCCCCGCCGATCCTCAACATCTATGTTCCAAAGGTAATATTTCGCTCCCGAGGTCCATCAGGGCATCTCGTATCAGAGACAATCCTATGAATTCCTGCTGCTACTATCCTAAGACGGGTTTGTCCCTGTTATCTACCTGAGTCTCCATCGCTAGTTTAAGAACTTGACTCCTCCTCTGTTTGTGCACTCGTCCCTTTTTAGATATCAAATCATCGACCTGGTCAACCACGTTTGAAGGCCAAATAGGATGGTAGACGCGATTGAACAGCTATTGAACCGGCTGGACTCGGATGGGACTTGAGAACAAATAGAGAATAGGAACTGCATGTTAATTCTGAGCTTATGTCATTTCATCAACTCTTCTAATCTGAGGGAGCTTCTAAATCCCAAGGTATCACTGCTATCTTATGGGACTAAGACGAAGGCGAACATGCAGAGCTTCTGTCTTTGTAAGGTTCTTTGCCTCTTTCCCCTTTGACTTTCTTCCCCCTGGCCCCTCTCCCCTTTGCATTATTCCCGTGTGCCCCTTTTCCTTTTGCCTCCTTCCGCCGAATTTTGCGATCCCGATCTGTCATGGTATGATACGGCACGAAGGGTATTTGAGGATCGACCGGCACGAAGTGCTTCAGAGGGTATTTCTTGCCTTTGACAAAGCAACATTTCTTACAAACATGAGGCGATGCGACGTATTTGCTAGTCGCAACCTCATACCTGCAAGTAAGGTCCGCGCGTTTGGTATTATCTGATCTACAATCTTGACACCAAACCTTCACCTGCAGAGCCTCACCTCTTGTAACGGTAGGACTTCTGTGTAAATCGCGAAGGAGGGCATCCTCGTGTCGTCGCATTTGCGCCTCTGGTGTATCTTGTGCTGCTCTTCCAAGTCGGGACATTTGCCGGAGTATAATGCTACAAATGCTTTCACCAGGAGAGGTTCTTAGTTTGTTCAGAGATTCTTCGCTGTCTAAATTCTGACCTTGAAGCCATCGGTGGACTGCGCTAGAAAGGAGTTTAAAAGGGCGAGGTTCTTCACCAGTTAATTCAGCATAGCAATCTCGAATCATCTCAGACAGGGCTGTCGGCCTCGGGTTTCTACGGAACTGTCGGAAGTAAACCGGCTCAAAATCAAAGCCCGTCAATGCACCTGCCACATTCCAGGCTGAGTCGAGCATGAGGCCCACAGCGAAAGCATTTTGCCTGACCAGACATTCAGGATGATAGCTGTACACGATAATTCTTCGAACGCTGCTGCCATGGTCGTCAAGTTCTATACTGACAGGGACATCCACTTGGTCCAAATATATTCGGAAACCGATCAGACGCCCACGCTTAATAGTCTTGTATCTATCCCTATTCTGTGAACCACAAATCACCCAAACTTTTGCTTCGCTGCTCTCGAAGACCCAGTCGGAAAACTCTTCATGCATGGCTTTTTGCTCGGGTGGCCAGTAGTTTATGGGAACGTAACTCTTCTTTCTGAGCTTCTCTTCAAGGTTGTCCTCTCGACGCGCGTATGTATTCAGTCAAATAACACCCTCAATCGAGGCGCCTTTTGTTATCAATAAACGAGTAAGAGAACTACCTGAATCAGCAGTAGTTTCAAAAGCAAGATCTGAAATTGTGTTCCTAGTTGGCTAGTGCAACTTTATCTCGAGCCGATTTCTAGACTAATCGATAAGAGAGACAAGGTGTTTTATCGAATGATCAAACTTGTTGCTTTTCTAAATAGCAAATTGCTTGAACTTCTTTTCGAACAAATTAGGGCTAGGTAAGATTAAATCAAGTCAATACGAAATTTTTCGATGAATAAAGATTTTTAACATATCTAATCGACTTGGTTTTGTTGTAAAAAATGTTTTTACTTTCTCTCTAACGTTACTTGGACACGCATTATAGAAAGCTTCTCTATAATATTAAGAATTATATTTATAATTTATAGTTGCGCTCCTTTTATTCGCATTACTTATATAATTTGACGCCATTCTAAATGTTATCGTATCTAAGAATCGACATCATTGTAACGTCAAGTAAATTATAAAAGAACTTTTAGTGTACGCTTGATAGAAGCAGCGAGAATTTATACTATGTAGTAGACTCGACAAATATACTCGGATTTATATTTATCTTAACGCAATTTACCACTCAATGCAACGGATCAATTAGATGCTTGACTCTTGCTTATTAATTTCTAGTAACTAAGCTTCTAATTGATTTGTTGCACTAAGAAGTAAAATATATATTGCGTCTCTCTTACTGCGCTACTTGCTTTTCTGCTGCTCTTTTATTGCTTTTGCTTCTGCTTCTTTGCTACTTTCTTAATATTTTTTCGAACTTTCTCGATGCTTTCTTATTGCGCTCTCTTGCTTTCTTGTTGCTCTCTCTAAAGCAGTTATGCTTTCTTTCTTGATTTAGAACAATAATTTCAAATTCTAAGTTCAAGATATATATAATATATTATATATATTTCGAACTTAAGATTGTAGATTGCTATTCTAAATTAAAAAAGAAAGTAAAATTGCTTAAAAGAGAGTAATAAGAAAGCAAGAAAACGTAGCAAGAAAGTATCGAGAAAGTACAAAAGAATATTGAAAAAATATAAAAAAGTATAAGTAAGCAAGAGAAAGCATTATAAAATAGTACTAATGTATAGCAAGTAAGTATCTAAAATAAATTCTCTTATCTTTAACTTAAGTTGCTCTTATTGGTTTTTAATAATATAATTTTAGCTTGCTATCTTCTTAATTAAGAAATCTTAAACGCGCAATAGAGCAAACAAATAAATATTTTGCAAATTCTCTATACTTTGTTCTTATTTATCAAGCAAAAAAGTGCTAATTCTACAAATATTACTTATAACGTATATCTATCTTTATAATTTTATTATTGCTATTATTCAAAATGATTAAATTCGAGCAAGCATATTTGCTATATATACTTATATAATAAAATTAATATATATAAACAAGAACTATTAAAATATTCTAATATAAAAAAAAGATTTAAAAGAGAACGCGACAAATTTAATAAAGTTTAAAATATTTAAAAGATAAAAACAAGCAAGAAAACAATATTGCAAAAGATAAATACTACTATATTTAAAAAATAATTATAAAAAATAGAATTTTAGAATTTTAAAAAGATTAATATTGTATTTGCTTATATTGCTTAATAATTTAATACTATTATTATTGTTGTTATCTATAAATACTATATTAAATATAAATTTTAATAATAGCAAAATAATTAATAAGCTTTTTAAATTTTTTACAAATTGTATCTTTATCTTTCTTATATATTATTTTATTATTTTATCGAAATTGCAAAATAATTATTTATATTTATATCGAAGTTTATTATTTTAATTATATATTGTTGTAATTTACTTTATTATATATAATTATTTTTTGTTATTATTATTTACTTACATTTGCGTTTCGAGAGATAAATCAAGCTTAATAGATTAAGATTCTCTTAAGATCTTGCAAATCTTACAAATCTAACTATTCTATATACTTAAATTAGTATTGTCGAGATAAAATCTACTTAAAGAGCTTGTTTTGTTTCTTTATATTCGACAAAGTTGCGAAATCTTAATTAAGTTAAACTATGTCTTGATGCGTAAAATTTTAATATTCGCAATGCGCATAAACGTTTGCAATTGCTTGCTAATTGCATAATTACGTTAAACTATTACATTTTTGGCTTTAAATATTAGATTTTGTCAATTTAAACAAACTTTACTTTTAAGACAAATCTAATAAATTAAGAGAATATGTGCGCATCTTACGTAAACAAATTATAATTGTTATACAAGATAGACGCATTTATAAATCCAATATTAAGAAATATTAAGATTGTCTCTTGCAAAGCTTGACTTAAATCTCTAGATTCTCGCAAATAATGCAAGATTTATTAACTCTAATCTTAATCTCGCACAAAGCTCAAATATTAGTAATAGAAAACTGCGACTTTTGTTATAGTAGATCTAGACATATCTAGAACTAAAGTTAGAATTTATCAAATACAAATATATCTTATTTGCTTGCATCTTTTTCAGTTAAAATAATATAATACAAGTACAATAATTGTTTTTAATTTTCTCTTCTATTTTTTAATACTTTTTTGCAACGTTTATTTTAATTGCATTTTATTATCTTAGCTAAAAAAATTATATAAAGGTCTTTTTTTTTAGTTCTCTAACAACTTTGTTGCAACTATATTTCTAAATATTTTAAAACTAATTTTTAAATCTAATTTTAAGTTTTTCTTATTCTTATCTATAGATATAGAAGCTTTATTGCTTGTATTAATATTTTAAAAAATATATAAATTCTATTTAAAAGATATTTAATTATCTCGAAATTTAAATTCTTTAAGAATATAAAAAAAGTTTATTGTTTGCAAATTAATATTGCTATTTAAAATCTATTAATATTAAATTTAAATTTAATTGTATTTACAATTATTGTTTACTACTAATATCTAATATTTAGATAAATAACAATTGTTATATTTAGATTTAGGTAGTCACTTCGCACAAATTATTCTACTTTGCTTATACATTACTTCTCACTATGAAGTCTTCTAAGCGACCAATAGTTCTAGAAATTTTCCTTCGTTCTTAACGAGTTGTAATCTAGTACAGAGCAGAGTTTCGCGCCAAAAAACGAATTAGATTGGAATAAGCTCAACGCAGCTGTTTCTCGAAAGAATCGCCAAAGGCATGATTAGAGACTAGAATTTGGATTAGAGAATTAGAATTAATATATTTTGTATAATGCGAGTGATGTGTGAGCAAAGTAAGGTAATGTATATGGAGTAATTATCATTTAATATTTACTACTTATTATAGAAAATTAAGAGTATATTAAAAATTTGCTCTTAGATTGTTTTGCAAATTGCTATTTATTGTATAAGATAATTAAAGAGAAATATATTTGCGTTTCGAAAAATAAACTAAGTTTAATAGATTAAGATTTTTTTAAAATTTTGCAAATTTTATAAATCTAATTATTCTATATACTTAAATTAATATTGTTGAGATAAAATTTGCTCGAAAAACTTATTTTGTTTTCTTGTTATTTAATATAGTTGCAAAATCTTAATTAAGTTAAACTATATCTTAATACGTAAAATTTTAATATTTGGAATATATATAAATATTTATAGTTGTTTACTAGTTGTACAATTATATTAAACTATTATATTTTTTGCTTTAAATATTAGATTTTATCAATTTAAACAAATTTTACTTTTGAGATAAATCTAATAAATTAAAAAATATATATATATATTTTATATAAATAGATTATAATTGTTATATAAAACAAACGCATTTATAAACGCAATATTAAGAGATATTAAAATTATCTTTTGCAAAACACAACTTAAATTTCTAGATTTTTGCAAATAATACAAGATCTATTAGTTCTAATTTCAATTTTATATAAAGTTTAGATATTAGTAACAAAAAACTGCAACTTTTGTTATAGAAAATCTAAGTATATCTAGAATTAGAATTAGAATTTATTAAATATAAATATATATCTTTGCAATTACAATATTAATATTAGATAATTTTTGCAAACTTTACTTAATAAATATTGTTTACTTTTAAGTTAATTTTAATTTTATTCTTTAATTAGATATCTAACAATTAATTGTCTACATAAAATTAGCAAGATAAACAAGAGAGTTATCGACAAAATAAGCAAGAAAATACAAGAAAGATAATAGCAAAAAGATAAATTTCAAATATTTCGATCTTTTATATAGATAGTTTTCAAATATAATTAAAGATACAAATAGAAATTAATTCTAAGTATATAAAAGATATATTTTAGATTTAAATTTGTATCGAAAAATTGATAAAAAAATATATTAAATTCAATAACAAAAAGACGTAAAATTAAGTATCTTTTATAAATTTTCTTAATTTGTTAATTTATTTAATTAGATTTAATACAAAGAAATAATATGCAAGCAAAATAAAAATAATATATAAAAAAAGTAGAGTAATATATAATTAGTAATTATCTATATTTATTTTAATACAATTTATACTTAATATAACAAATTAATTAGAAGCTTAACTCTTGTTTATTAATTTTTAGCAATTAGACTTCTAATTAATTTGTTATACTAAAAAATAAAAATATATTGCGTTTTTCTTATTGTATTACTTGCTTTTCTATTGTTTTTACTTTTACTTTTTTGCTATTTTTTTAATATTTTTTTAAGTTTTCTTAATACTTTTTTATTGTATTTTTTTATATTTCTGTTGCTTTTTTTAAAGCAATTATATTCTTTTTCTTAATTTAGAACAATAATTTCAAATTCTAAGTTTAAAATATATATAACATATTACATATATCTCGAATTTAAAATTGTAAATTGTAAATTGCTATCTTAAATTAGAAAAAAGAGCAAAGTTACTTAAAAAAAAGCAATAAAAAAGCAAAAAAATATAAGTAAATAAAAGAAAGTACTATAGAATAGTACTAAAATACAATAAATAAATATTTAAAATAAATTCTCTTATTTTTAACTTAAGTTGTTTTTATTGTTTTTTAATAATATAATTTTAGTTTGCTATTTTTTCAATTAAGAAATCTTAAATATGTAATAAAATAAACAAACAAATATTTTACAAATTTCTTATATTCTATTTCTATTTGTCGAGTAGAAAAGTGCTAGTTCTATAAATACTACTTATAATATATATCTATTTTTATACTTTTATTATTATTATTACTCGAAGTACTTAGACTTAAGTAAGCATATTTGCTATATATATTTATATAATAAAAATAATATATATAAGCAAAAACTATTAGAATATTTTGATATAAAAAAAAGATTTAAAAGAATATAATATATTGCGACAAAGCACACGCAATAAACGCAATCTATAACGTAGGATTAAGAAGACGAATAAACTCTTATAGAAAAGAGATTTAGAGAATACGTCAATGTCATCAAAGTGACGCTCTTTATTCACGACAGAAGATTATATAAGCATATGAACGCCTTACTTATAAAGATATTAAGAAGGTTGATTATAACGTTCTCTTCGTACTTTTATTAGACAGATTGCGCAACTCTATTCAATACAATTATTCAATTAAATATTGCTCGATTTAGTTAGCGTAATTCGAAAAGAACAAGCAAATCTAGCAACTTAACAATTTCAATTAAATTAGTATTTAATTATTAAATACTTATTTAATTGACTTATTATTTTATTCAATTGCTTCAATTACTTGTCTAGACGTAACTTATAAAGATTATAATTATTTTCTCTATTGTTGTCGTCGTTGTTGTCGTCGTTATGTCTAGAGATATATTTAAAAGTTATTTTTACGTTCTTGATTTAGATATTTCTTTACGACAATTAAAGTCTTTGCAATTATTGTCGTCTTTGCAACTCTCGCAATTATTATTATCTTTGTAGATCTTGCAATCTTTGAAGAATATACAACAATTGTCATGTAAACAAAAGAAGATAATCTAATTTAAATTAAAGTTGTTTTAACAATTGTTAAGGAAAAAAAGAAGACAAATTGATAAAAAATATCAAAAAACAATTATACAAGAATTGAAAAAAAAATATCAAGTTAAATGCAAATAGCAATATTAATCTCGATTTTTATATTTAAAATATTAGTAATCGATATTGTGCTTTTAATACTTCTAGTATTTCTTTATTGTCAAAAATCTCTATTTCTTTTGTTTCTTACAAGCGAAAGAAAAATCGACAACTAAATTAAAAGCTCAATTACAATTAACAATTTATAGAGAAAAACAATGTTATTTTTGCTAATATATGCGTTACTAGATTTGCGAAATATAATATCGAAATTATATAACATTTCTAAAATAAAATTAGAAAGAAATTCGAAACAATAATAAATTGTAAATATATCAATATTAGTAAATAAATAAATCACTTAATAAGTAAAAGAAAAATAAATATTAGAGTTTTATACAAATTTAACTATGCAATACAAGATAACAATTGAATTTAAATTATCGATAAATAAATATTTATATTTGTAGTATACTAGAAGATAAAAAATTAAAAAAATTCTTTGCGAAAGAGAAAAATAAAAGAGAATACAAAATACAAAAAGAGAAGAAACAAACTTAATTAATAACTAAAGGATAAATTAAATTACAAAATCTTTTTTTTCTTCTTTTTTGTTATTTTTGTTAGCAATAAAAAGAGCTTCGAAAATTAAAGCAATTTCGAAAATAGTAGCTCTAATATATTCTTTAACGCAAAGAAGAATATAAAAAATTAAAACTTGTAATAGAAACAAGCTCTTTATCTAATAACAATACAATAATAATAAAAGATTTAGACTACAAAGAAAATATAAATAATAATTGACGTATTAAAGTATAAATTTTATTTAAAGATAATAACAATTATTTGTTTATATTCTTTAAATCTTTATTAAATATATTTATATTTATAAAGTTTATAAAATGTTAAAAAAGTAAGATTGCAAAATAATCTTAAAATAACAAATTTTTTTTGAAAAGATTTAAACAAATATATATCAATATAATAAACAACAAAGACTTAGATATTTTGCAAAATATATTAATCGATTACTTCAAAAATCGAATATTATTAACAAAAAATTTAATCAAACAAAAATTTTTGTTAAAGAAGATAAAAATTATATTTAAAAGATATTTGATAAAATATATTGCAAAAGTCTTGAAATTTAGACGTTATTTTAAAAAATTGTTGCATAAGTATTATAAAAATACTATTTATTTTTAATAAAATAATTTGTTTAAAGATTTAATTAAACTTAGCAAGAATATAGAGTAACTAAAACAATTATATAAAAGTAATAGAGAAAAATTTGTAACAAATAATACAAATAACAAGAAAATCGAAACAAATAATATAAATACTAAGAAAATTGTAACAAGCAATATAAAAAAAAAAAAAAATATTTAAATTCGAAAAAGTAAATTGTAATATTAGATGCGAAAAGAAGATATTTTTGCGAGAATATTTATAATTTAAGGCGAAAATTATTATTATTGTATTTTTTTTCGAAGCTTCGCAAGCTTTATTCGAAAAAAAAATTAACAAAAAATTTAATTATTAGACTTTTGTATACAATATTGTCTCTTTCGAGAATATTAAATATATATTAAAGAGATATAATACGCAAGTTGCAATACAAACAAGTATAAACTATATTTATTTTGTTAACAACTCGAAATTTTATCTTTGAACAAAAAAAAACAATAATTTAACGTTTAATCGCATTTGCGTTAATAATATCTCTAAAAATTCTTTAAAATAAGCAAATAATATTTAGATTAAAAAGTACTTATATTGACAATATTATTTACAATTACAACTTTTTGTTAAATTAACAAAAAAATTCTAATTATTAAAGATATATAGATAATTATGTTATTGCAACAATTTAATGCAATAATAATAAAAGAGAATAAAAGAGAAAAAAAGAGAAAAAAAGAAACAAAAATTGTCTTCGAAAGTTTAATTTAAGATTCTTCTCTATATTTGAGCAATTAAACAATAACAACAAAATTTAGAACAACAAGTATTAAAAATTAGCACTAGAAAACTTTATCGAAGCTAGATATATATATAAATACAAGAGAGAAAATTTAGTACTTTTATAATATAGAGCTTTTAAAATTGTTAAAGACTCTATCGACTTGCAAATATTTCGAAAGACTAGAAATTATATTGTAAAGCAAGATTTTATTTAATTGTTTTATAAACATATATAGTAGTTAGTTAGAAGAATTATTGCTAAATAGAGATTTTTAATCGATTATAATTCGACTTTTATTTGCGTCTTAAAAATATTAAATATTTATAAAATTTAAATTAAATTAAATTAAAGAAGTTTTCGACAACAATGCGAGTTTCGAATATTTGTTTATTAAAAAAGATTTATTTTTTATTTATATAATTTAAATAAAAAGATATAATATATAATTAATAAATATAGACTTTATTGTTATACAATTAAAGTGTTCTTCGATTTTTAAGAAGAATTTTTAATTGATTTTGCAATTTGAATTTTTGTAATATTGTAATATTGTTTATTTTATCTTTACAAGAATTGTAAATAGATTCTATTAAATTGTTTAAATAAATAATAATTAGTTAAATTATTTTGTGTAATTTTTTGTAGTTAAAGTAATAGAATTTTTGCTTTATATTTAACTTGCAAAACTTCTAAAAAGTTCTACTATATTACGAGATTTCTAGCATAAAGAGAATTCTTGCTTGCAAAAGCTTTTCGTAGACGTTTCTTTCTTAGACGCATTGCACTAGTAATATATATAGTTATTGTATATAGCATTAATGCAACTCAAATTCTTATATTCTTATATTTTGATAATTTTAACTTGCTTATATTATATTACTTATATTATTGTTGCTTTGCAATAATTATTAAAAGATATCTTGTCTTTATTAGATCTTGATTAGTTCTAAAATTTCGTTCGCACAAGCATTTTTGTTCTTTACTTATCTTATCTTTGACGATTGTCTATTAGCTTTTGTTGCAAAGAGCTTTCGTATTTTTATTTTTATTATAAGTTGTTCTTTCTTTGTTAGAAGTCGATCTATACAAGACTTTCTTGCTATCTTCGTTATCGTCTTCGATCGAAATATTTTATCTATCTAATAAAGTCTTTCGCAGAAGTTAATTAAAGCATCGATGCTACAAAAGTAGTTAATGCGTTTACAAGATCGACGTTCGAACTTAATTAAAGCAATACTATTATTAAAAGAACAAGTACTACGTTTATCGAAGCAAGTTACTACAACATTATGTCGAATATAAACGACAATAAAGTAACTAATTTGTTAATCGTGTTGTTCTTTGTAAATTTTAGCGCTAACATCGATATTAACTACAAATTTCGCGATTAAAGTTACGCAAAGATTGAGATATCGTTATCAAGAAAAGCATTTTCTAGAAAAGATTGTATAAATATAGATATCAATCTTACTCTAATCGATTGTTAATTTCTAAAGAAATAGATTTCGAACGCTATTATACGTATTACAATTACTCTTATAATAATACACAAACTTGAAACTTTTTAGTATCGAACAAACAAGTATGTAATTGAAACTCTTTATTTTATTATAACAAATAAGAAAGAAAGAAACATTTGTGTTATCTTCAAATGCGAACTTTATATTGTCGATAATCTTAAGATTAACGTTTTAATTAAAAATAACATTATAAGAGTTAAAAGTATTTTGATTAACGTCGAAAAAAAGATCGCTTATATTAAAAGTTATAAGATTAACATTTTTATTAAAGTTTATTCTTTTTAAAGTATTGCAATTTAGAAATCAATTTATTTGCGTAAGTTTACTATTATTTTATCTTGTATTAAAACTTTTGTAAAAATTTATTACTTAACAATTCTTAAAAATCAAAATTATTTGTTTAAATTAAAAGAACTTTCTTATGTTACAATTTATGCTTACATAATTGATATTGTTATTAAAATAATAATAATTTGCAAAAAATTTAACAATTTTGTGTAAATTTCTTGCAATTGTCGTTTAGAGAAAGTTATTAAGCTAAAATATTTCGACGCTTTTTATATCGAGAATGTCGAGTTGCATAATTTAATTACTAGAAAATCAAAGTCTTAACATTAATCTTCGTAATTCAAAAAGTGCTCTTTATTTTTATCGCAATTGAAACAATAAAAATTATTATTAATATTATTATATTTGTTATCGAAGTATTTTCAAGTACTATTATAGCATTATTTAGCGTAATATATTAGATCTTGTTAATAACTTTGTTTGCAATTTTTACTATTCTAAAATTGTCTTTCTCTATGTTAATAGATTGCTTGCGAAAGACTTTCGCAAATATTACTAAATTTATTGAAATTATAATACTTAACAAAGTTATTATTTACAATAATATTAATAACGTTTTGCAAATTCTTCGACAAATAATAAAGAATTTTTTTAGTCTATAAAAAGACATTAACTTCGCAAATATATTAAAAGAAAACTAAATATATATATCTTTAAAAGCAAAATAAGAAAACAATATGTTCAATAAAGCAGAAGTCTATTTTTTCGACACTTAAGATCGACAACTTGTTGACAAAATCTTTAACAAATTGCATTAATTCAAAAAGCTTTTCTAAATAAATCAATTAATATTGTTTAATTAGTTCTTGTTTTGCATCTAAAAAATTGTATTAAACAATAAAAGAAAGAATTGTGTTGTTATTAATTTATAAGATCTAAATTTAATTACGCAATCTAATATATATTCTTTGTCTTTGCAATCAAATATTATTTAACTATTACAAGAATGCAAATATATTATTGTAATAAATTACGTCTTGTTCTTTTATTAGTAATAAATATATCTCGACGATTGTTACAAGCTAATAGTAATTAATTATTGCAATTAGAAATTCTTTAATGTTGTTATAATAAGATACAAGAATTCGCTCGTTTACGTGCAAAGACAAATTAATTGCATATTACGCAATTATCGATGTTACGTTTGCGTTTATGTTAATAACATAATAATTTTCTCGAAGTCTTTGACAAATTACAAAAAGCATTTACGAAAATCTTTAACACTTTTTTTGTTAACAATATTTTTATTAAATTAAGCAAGACTTTTGTAAAATATTTCTTTATTTAACTTTTTAATCAAAAGATAAACTTCTTCGATCTTGTTTTTGTCGAAGACAAGTTAAAGACTATTGTATTGCTAAAATTTTCTCGTATTTTTAAGCAACTTAAATACTATCTCGAACTTATTAAATAATTACGAGAATACGTTTCGCTTTACGTAGATATCTTCAAATTTCTTCAAGATAAAAAAATCGAGCTATTGCGTAACGAACTTGTCGTCGAAAACGCTAAAAGATTACACTTGTTAAAGACAAGACTTAAGAATTTTAATGTTTGTAAATTTGCGTTATTTAATCTTCTTTAGTTAATGCTATTTAAGAGTATTTTTCTAATTTATGTTAGCAATTTACGATAACTATTTATTGATCTAAATGTTAATAAGAAATTCGATTTCGACGCAATAATATATTACGTCAAGAATACTTAAAACAATAAGAAATTGTTTTCTCGCAACTATATAGAATCTATTCTTTTTCTAAGCAAACTAATAATGTTAATTGAGTTGCAATATTGATTTACGAAATTAAAAATTGCTAATATAATATTAATATTAAAGAAAGTTTGTTATTTTGTAAAAGCGACAAACTTATTTTAGTTTACAACTATCTATATCGATTACAATGCTACTTTAGATATTGCAAAGCAAATATCTCTAATTATATTCTTTATTAATAAGCTTAATTTGCAACTTATTAGAGCATCGAATTAGTTACAACACTTTAATCTAAATATTAAATACAAATTAGACAAGTAATATATAATTTTTAACGCTTTATTACGACTTGTCTTTGTTAATATAAATGTAAAAGTCTTTTCGAACAATATTTTAATAAAGAAAGACGAGTTAAATGTGCTTTTCGTTTTTGCGAAAGTCTTTCGCAATCGTATTTTAACAAAGCAATTAAAAGCACTATTTACTATTGTTATTATAAGTATAAACGAAGTTTTTTGCAAGCAAATTACTAATAACTATTTTAGCGATCTTAATTAACAAAAGATTAGCAAGATTTTAAATATCAAAAACGATGCTAAACTTTTATTCTATCAAAAGAGCAATATCAATTTAATATTTTGTTATTTAACTTTATTATTAAGTCTTACGTTTACGAGTTTTGTCAATGATGTATTCTCTAATTTGTAATAAAGAATATTTTGAAGATAATTTATAATAAAAGTTATAAAAATTATGTTCGTTATTATAAGAAAATTTTCTTCTCGTAATATATTAGAGATCTTTTTAAGTATCTTAGAAATTATTTGAAGTATTGTTCGAAATGTCTAACATATTAGACTAGACGACATTTCTTTTATAAATTGCTTTGACTTATTTTTTTGTTATTAATTTCTTTTTATACAATTGTAATAAATTTCGTACTAACTTTGTTGCAATTCTTTGCTCTTGCTAATTTTAATATCTTGATATTAGTAATTTGCAAATTTACAAAGCAAATTATTTTAATTTTCGATAAAGTAAAATAATTTGTTATTAATCGAAAAAAAGTACTTCTTTACAAACTAAATATTGTTAACTAAGATTTTTCAAAAGTTATCGTTAGTAATTGCGATCGTAAATTTTTGTCTAATTTTTAAATTGCGATATTTTATTATTTAGAAGTCAAACTTCTTTACTTTACAACATATTATTCTTAAATTAATAATTAGTCGAAACGTACAAATTAAACAATAAAGATAGTCTTGCGATATTATATAAGCATTATAAATAACGTCGCGAATTGATCGAAAATTCTAGATCTTATACAATGAATTCTTAATAACTTTACTTCAAACACAATAGACAAAACTTCTAATAAGATTGTATATAATTTCTTGTCTTTGTTCGCGACAAATTTGCTAAAGTTTTTCGCAAGTTCTACTATTAATTCAATCTTAAAATCGAAAGTTTTTCTTAAGATGTATCTTTGCTTAAACGTTGTTAACGCAATTCTCTTTGCGCAAATGCAATTTAAATATTATTACAATCGCAAATATCAATTAATTTTTATAAAGATAAACGAGTAAGTAATGTTTTGTTTGCACAAAAAGTACAAAATCTTATTAACAAAAAACAAAAAATTAAATTAACAATACATTAACTTGTTTTAGATAATAAAAAAGATCGATTGTCTTACTTATTATCTAAATTTTTTATTGTATTAAAGAATTTATCTTGTCTTTACTATTATATAACTAGAGTTGTTGTCGTTATCGAACGTCAATTTCTTTAAGTATTTTCGTTCAAATTATTTCAATTTTGTGTTTGTAAAAAAAGATACTAATAAAGTAAAGTTTTTCGAAGTCGATTGCGTTATTAATTGTCGTAAAACTAAATATTGCGATATAAAATATCTTATTAGATAAAAAGATTACAATGTTGAGTTCAATAAATAATAAAATATTTCTAAATTGAAAAAAACTATAAACTTGATTTATAATTACGAAAACAATCTAATTAAAACTATCTTTTTGTTTGATTGTCTACGAAAGTCTACTATTATAATATCGAATTTCTCTATCGCAACGTCGAAATTCTCTATAAAAGTATTCTCTTATATATTTGATTACAAGTTCGCGATTATTATATTTTCAAAATTGTTATTAGAACAAAAGATAATTGTTTTGCGCAAGTCTTTCGCAATCGTTATAACTTCAAATCTATTATCGAATTAAAAGACGCTTGTTCTACGAAAGTCTTTTGCGATTGTCAAATTTTCTTAGTTGTTGTCGAAAAAAAAAGATGTTGTTAAAGTACTTGTTTTATTGAATTCGAATGTTCGTGTCATGTCGTCGGGCTCGCCCCCCGGGCGCGCAGGGGCAGCACTCCTAGTATATATGTGTAATAGGTGGTCGCGATTACTGTGGTCTTTTGGCCCAGTGAGGTCCGGGGCACCTATTACTCCTGGGGCGCTACACAGTAATCGCGACCTGACGGGCGCGATACCATCTATTACACATATATACTAGAAGTGCTGCCCCTGCGCGCTCGGGGGGCGAGCTCGGCGACATGACAGTTCGTCGACTTCGATCAAAAAACACTATGCTATCGAAATAGAAATAAAGAAGTATATGCTTGATTGCTTAATATGTTTATGTTATTAAGATAATGTCTTTCTTTTCTTTTAATAAGCAAATTGTTACGAAGTTTCTAGATTAATTGTCGATTCAATATTTGGTTTCAACTTTGAAATGGAATCGAATTATTAAGAAATTAAATAAAATTGAATCGCTTAAAGAAGCTAGCTTATTACTATAATAAATTTAGCTTAGTTGAAAAGTTACTATTTTAAGCAATTCGATTTTAAAAAAAAATCGAGAAACCAAATCTTAACGCTCTCACGTAATATTTTCGGCTTCTCGCGATTAATCTAGAAATTTCTAGTATAAAGAGAATTTCTGTTTGCGAAAGTCTTTTGTAAGCATCTTTTTCTTAGACGCATTGCGCTAGTAATATATATAGTTATTGTATGTAACATTAATGCAACTTAGATTCTTACATTCTTACATATTAATAAACTTCTATATAGTGCTTTTGTCTCTAATTTTTTCTATTTTTTTTATTGCTTTAACGTATCTTTTAATATGTATATAAATAAGCGTTAAATGCTATTAAAGTATATTATTGTATTAAATTTCGAGATATTTAAGAAGATTATTAAGAACGCAAGAGAGATAAAAGAAAAAACAATTAGATTGTTTTGCTAATTTAAATAGTTAATAAAGATAAAATAATTTGTATAGAAGACAACAAAGAGCAAGTTCGAAGAATAGTTTAATACAATTGTTTTACTTGATAGCATTACATTGACAATTCGAAATAATTCTTTAGATATTCTATTAGCGACTCGAGATTCTTGAAATCGTTATGTCGATATCTTAGTCTTGAAGCTACATTAGCAATATAAAGTTGCTTTAGAGTTTGTTCCAAGTTAGAATATTTATCTTCGCAAAATAGTATTATCGTAAATTATAATGTTTCTTTTGATTTATTTTGCGATATTTTAATCTATATTTGAAACATAAATTATAGAAAATATAACGTTTCTAATGTCTATAATTATTTAGACTCTTATTCGATCGCAACTTATATACACAATAGTATTGCAATTTCTAATATAATTTTTTGATTTATATTATAACATTGAATGCATTTGCGCTTACAAAAATGCTTGATGCTTTTAACATTAAATGCATTTTTCTTATATATACATTATACTTTTACAAGAAGTAAAAGTTTTTTTTCTTATTATTTATAAAAATATTTACGTACAAACACTCTTTTGTATAAGCAATAAATTTCTTGTATCTCTTTGCATTATTTACGATTAATAAAAGAATCTTCTTTCTCTTTGTATATTAAATTGTATTTTTTTACTTTTAATATTTAACTTTTTTCTTCAAGCAATTTAATTAAGTGTTAATTTTAACAATATATTTTTCTTTTGTTTCTTAATTTGAGCTCTATATTTATTTTATTAAAGATTATTTTTAATGTCGATTTTCGACTTGACAATTAACTTGTTCGCAAATTATATTAGCACAAATAATAATATAAAGATAACAAACGCAACTTACTATGTTAATACTTCTTTCTTTTAATATATTTTGTTTGTCGCTTTTTAATTAGTCTCGATTAATTTAAATCTTAATTACAATTATTAAAGACAATTTACATTTTTTGCTATGTTTTTCAAGAAGTCGTAATCGTCTAATTGCAAATAAAGATAAACATTTGACATTTAATTTAATATAATCTTTACAAAATATCTTTTATCGAGAAAGCTTACTTCGATATTTTTTTTTTCTCTTAGATTCTCTCTATAAGCATTTTTGTCGTTAGTTAACATATATGTTGCTATTTGTTAGATTTGAATAAAATCTAATCTAGATTTACATCTTTATTTAAGAATGTCTATCTAAACGTTATTTTATGTAATAATTTCTCTCTATAAGTACGTTCTTAGCTAGTTAACTTATTTGTTGTTATTTGTTAAATCTAGACAAGATCTAATTTAGAACTTCTTCTTTGTATATAAGCAAGTCTATCTAAATGTTGTCGTTGTTCTTAGATTCTTCTTGTAAGCATTTTTCGCAATTAGTTTACACAACACTTGTTATTTGTTAAATTTAGACAAAATCTAATTTAGATCTAATTTATATTTGCTTCTTCGATTAAAAATGCTTACTTTTATATTGTTTTATTTGTTAATTTTCTTTTACAAGCATTCTCGCAATCAATTAACACTTTCGTCGTTATTTAATAATTTAGAAAAGATCTAATTTAGATTTAATTTAGATTTAACTTAAATTTACGTCTTCAATTAAGAATGCTTACTTTAATATTGCTTTAATTGTTAATTTCTTTTTACAAATATTCTCGCAATTAATTAATATCTTCGTAGTTATTCGTCAAAATTAAATTAAATCTTCTTTGAATAATTTACATTTATATAATTATCGCTTATATGTTTGACGCTCTTTCTCCATTAGAATTGTTAATTGATCGCTCAAATTGATTTATTTTTACGTATTTTGCTATTTTTTGAGCTTTCAAATACGAATTTTTATTCGAAGCGATTATCGAATTCTTGTTATTGTTTTATCGATTACGTTGCTTCGATAAGCATTCGAATTTCAATTTATTAATATTTGAATTCGAGAAAGACTTTTGAAAAGAAATATGCAAGATCTTATTATTGTTAAACTTGTTAATAGTTTTTTCGCTACAAAATACAATTTTTTGTCGCAATTTTCGTGTGTATTTTTTTTTCGTATTATAAATTAATTGTTCTATCTTTGTTGTATTTTCTTGTAGATATTTGTTAATGCACTATAAGTATAAAGATCGTAATTGTTAATAAAGTAAAATATATATCTTTAATGTATTGTTTTTCGAAATAAATAAATATTTGTGTTTTGTGTTTAAACTTTTTAATGTAATAACAAATTATAATTTTTATTATTTTAATTGCTTCTAAAATTATAGAATTAAATATATATTTAATTCTATAATTAATTTTAGATTGATCGCGTCGAGTTAGGTCATCGAGTTCGAGCCAAGTTCTTGGCTCGCCAAGACTCGATTTGGGTTAGAAATCTTGACCCAAGTATTTGGGTCGAGTCAAAGAATAGATATGAAGTACTTAGCGTATAACTCGACCCAACTCGCCAAGACTCGAAAAATTTAGATTATTTTTAAAAAAGTACATTAATCAACTTAATCAAATTGATTAATTTAATTAATTTGTTTATAATATTATATAGTAATGCATTTAGATAATGCATTTGTACGTTATTTGTGCGTTATTATTTTTAAACTATTTTTAGTAATTCAAATAATGCGAATTTTTTTAAAAATAAAAAATCTTGACATTTTGACGTCATTTTCGATTACTTGGCGAATCGATTGAATCGAATTAAGAAATCGTTAACTTGAGTCGATTTCAAGTCGAGTCAAGAGATTGATATCGAGTATTTGGGTTGAGCTAGAATGTTGGTATCGAAATCTAGTTCGACGATCAATCTAATCTCTTTATTGCGAACAAAGATAATAATAGCAAGAAAAAAGTAATTTCTTTTTGCACAATCGCTCTTATAACTAGCATTATTAAAAGATGTAAAAATTGCATCTTAAATCTTACGTTTCGAGAATTTGTCTTCTTCTTTATTTTAAACGCTAGCAATATTAATTAAGATCTTGCGTAAAGTAGATGTTTTCAAAGACAAGATTTTTAATATTTGACTTAAATTTAATCTAGAATAGATATTTTTAAAGATTAGATTCTTGATATTTGAAAATTAAGATAATTTAAATCTAAGTCAAATCTAATCTTCTTATAAAAAAGATCTTAATATTCGAAGATTAATCTAATTTAGATCTAAATTAGATCTAACGTAAAAACAATTGCTTCTTAAATAAAAGATTTTTAACATTCGAAGAACAATTTAACTTAGATTTAAATTAAATTTGATCTAGAACAATTGCTTCTCAAAGAAAAGATCGTTAATATTCGAAGATTAATCTAATTTAAATCTAGATTAGATCTTATGTAAAACAATTGCTTCTTAGACAAAAGATCTTTAATATTTGAAGAACAATCTAACTTAGATTTGATTTAGATCTAATTTAGAATAGTTGCTTCTTAAAGAGAAGATTCTTAACATTCGAAGATTAATCTAATTTAGATCTAGATTAGATCTAACGTAGAACAATTGCTTCTCAAAGAAAAGATCGTTAATATTCGAAGAACAATTTAACTTAGATCTAATTTAGATCTAACGTAGAAACAATTGCTTCTTAGACAAAAGATCTTTAATATTTAGAGAACAATTTGACTCAAATTTGAATTACGTAGAATAGTTGTTTCTCAAAGAAAAGACTCTTAACATTCGAAGAACAATTTGGCTTAAATCTAACTTAAATTTGACTCAAAACAATTGCTTCTCAAAGAGAAGATTCTTAATATTCGAAGATTAATCTAATTTAGATTTGAGTCAAATCTAACGTAGAACAATTGCTTCTCAAAGAAAAGATCGTTAATATTCGAAGAACAATTTAATTCAAATCTAATTTAGATCTAACGTAGAAATAGTTGCTTCTCAAACAAAAGACTCTTAATATTCGAAGAACAATCTAGATCAAATCTAATTTAAATCTAGTTTAGAACAATTGCTTCTCAAAGAAAAGATCGTTAACATTCGAAGATTAATTTAATTTAGATCTAGATTAAATCTAACGTAAAACAATTGCTTCTTAGACAAAAAACCTTTAAAATTTGGAGAACAATCTAGTTTAGAATAGTTGTTTCTCAAAGAAAAAACTCTTAACATTTGGAGAACAATCTAGCTTAGAACAATTGCTTCTTAGACAAAAGATTCTTAATATTCGAAGAACAATCTAATTCAAATCTAAATTACGTAGAACAATTATTTCTTAGAGAAAAGATTCTTAACATTCGAAGAACAATCTAAGTCAAATCTAAATTAAATCTAATTTAGATCTAATCTAGAACAATTGCTTCTCAAAGAAAAGATTGTTAATATTCGAAGATTAATCTAATTTAGATTTAAATTAAATTTGACGTAAAACAATTGCTTCTCAAAGAAAAAACTCTTAACATTCGAAGATTAAACTAACTTAAATTCGAACATTTAAATAACAATAGTATAATAGTCTCTTTGTTAATATTAATAACAATCGATTAAGAAGTGTTTTAGTCTTTAGTTTGTTATCTTCGAATGTTTATTATGTTCGCGAACTAGTTTAAGTAATTTAATGCAAAACGTTTTAATTCTTTATTTTCGCTTGTTCGATAAACAATATTAAAAAGACGTTTTAATCGCGTTTTTACTTTCTTTATCTTAACAATAAAAAGAACTTTTTTTTTAATATGTTATATGTTGTAATATTCGACAATAAATTAAAAGTCGCATTTAAAGAATTTTTTAATATTTAACTTTTGTTGTTTTTGTCGATAATTTCGCTAGTTTTTTTGAGCAACTTTTAAAAATTTGTCAAGAAGTTTTGCTAAAAGACAAGATTCTTAATATTATAAATAAAAAGTTAGTATAATGTCGAAGAAGTCAATTTTTTTTTTGTCTTCGAAATTATAGTTGCAAGCATTTCGTTGTAACACATTTTAATACTAATCGATAAAAACTTGTAAAAAGATAGAAAGACAACATTATTATACTTAAGAATAATTTATTTCTTCGTTTTATTATCTTTAATTTGATAGAATCTTTTTTTATTAATATTTTTTTTTCGACTTTTTAATCTTGCATAATATTCTTGTTATTTACTCTTTACTTTATCTTTTTTTTAACAAGAATTAATTTAAATTAAATGCGATTCGAATTAGCAATTGCGTTTTCAAGTCTTGTTTTATATTTAATAATGTTTTGCTTATTTGTTTACAATTCGAATTTTCTTAGTCTTGAATTAAGAATTATATACTATATTGTATTAATCTTAATTAATAAAATTGTTAACATAATATTTTATACATTTTTGATTTGTTAATACGAGATATATGTTGCAAATAATATATAATATATTATAGAAACGTCAAGATTGCAAACGTTTAAAATTCTTATTTATGTTCTTTAAATAGTTTATTACTTCGTATATTTTATGTATTTTGTAAATAACTTCTTTGTTAACTTAACGCTTTAATTTAACAAACGCTTCTATATATCTTTGTAATTGTCTATTACGCTTTAATTTTTTATAATTGAACACAAAAATAATAAGTTGCACATTTCTTATATATCTATTACTATTTGTTGCTAATTCGTTGTTTCGATATTTCTTGTTCGACTCTTTATCTTGCACTTATATACAATCTCTTCGCTAATTACTTCTATTGCGTTAATAAAAAACACATTGAATTATATTCTTTCGCAATCGATTTAAATCAATATAATCTTTCTTACTTTGTTTTTAACATATTAAAGATTTGTAAATTTTAACAAAATAATTCTTTGCTTAGAACGAATTTTGTTCTCGAATATTTAAATTAGCGATATTGTATTTTCTTTTGTGTTTTTTTCGAATAAATATTGCTAAAATCTTTATAAAGTTAAAGCATTTAAATTGACTTTCAATAATAAGTCTTTTAGCTTTTTATTAATATTAGTTGTTTTAATCTAAATTAATAAGTTGTGCATTATTGTAGTCGTTAAAATTAAGTATTATTAACAAATTTATTAAATCTTAACTTAATATTGTAATATTTATTTTCGACTTTTGTTTTGCAACAAATGTTATTTAAGTTTTTAAATACAATATTATGTCTTTTATAATAACAATATTAAAATGTCGAATATTGTGCATCAATATTTGTTTATTTTAGTTTTTCGTTTTGTTTGTTCTTAAAAAAATTGTTTTAACAAGAATTTATGTGTTGCTTTCTTATAAAAGATATTAAAATTTTAAGTATTATTAAACAATTAAATAAAAGTTATATAATATGTTAAGACATAAAGCTTAAAAATATTAGAATAAATTTTATTTTTATTATTTTTGTTGTGCGTAATATCTTGCGATTAATATTTGACAAAAATTGTTTTTAGATTATTGATTCGATATAACGTATACTTTAAATAACTTAATATATTCTTATTATATAAGATGTATTAAGCAAATATAACGAAATTTATAATTGCTCGAACACAATATATTGTTATATCTTATTTTTTTAACAATAAAGATATTATCGCAAAAACAAGTTGCAATATTATTGTTTTTTGTTCGACTTTGCTCTATTATTAAATCTTGCTAAAATGCTTAAATTTCTTTAAATTAATAAATTTAAAAATCTAACAAAAGTATTTGTTAAATTAAATCGAATTTGTTGATTTAATAATTATTTTCTCTTTTTTTTACGCTTTGCTAATTTCTTAAGATAAGTATAAGAAATAACATCGTTAATTAAAGCAATAAATTAATTGATCAATCTTATAGTTATACTTTTGAGCAATTAATAAAGAATGTTTAGATTTATTAAAATATAAGCGTTGCAATACTTGTAATTTTATGTTCAATTCTTTATAAGATAAATCTTTATATTTGTTTTGCTCTCTTTTAAGTTAAAATTTTGTTTAACAAACTTAATTTAAATATATTTAAAAGTTCGATATTTTTATTTCTTTGTAAGATTTTCTTATTTGTTAAAAGAAATTTTGCAAATATTGCAATGTTTTTTTTTTTAATATTAATAATAAGTATTTGCTTTTCGTAGTTTATTATTATTTTCTTAATAATTAAATAATAGTTTCTCGTAAAGTTATTTATATATCAAACATTTATATTAAATTTCTTGAGTTTCTCGAAATCTCTATCGAATTAATACGAAGAATACATACGTTATAGTTAAAATATATACGTTTAAAGATTATTTTTATAGTTTAATAATATACTTTTTTTTATAAATATAATTAATGTTTTTTTTCGATCTTTATAATTAAAATCAATTTTATTAACATTATTTTTAATCGAATTTACCTTTGTCTAATTGTGCAATTAAGATTGTTAATAATAAGATAAATTGATTACAAACTTAGATTGTTATAATAATATATTATCTATATCTTGTCTATAAATATAAGAATCGAAACAATAGTAATCTTTGTTAATACTTAATTTTGCGTACTTTATTATCAATTTTTCGTATATATCTTTGTATAAATACGCACATTGTTTATCGTTCTAATTTAAATAGACGCGTACGTTAGATTTTCTTAAAAGAGTTCGTATTTTAGTAGAAAACATATTATATCTTTTACATTTCAATAATGCATAATATACTTAATAATAACAAGATTATTTATTGTGCTTTTAACAATAAAGTTCTTGTTTATTTAATTGTTATTTCGAATCTTATATAATATGCGATGTATTTGCGTATATTATTCTTTAACGTTGTGATAATTGCATTGTTTGCGCATATGTTTAAAGTTTACATTTTAAAAAAAACATTAACAACATTTTTTGTAATTTTGTAATTTATTAATTATTGTGCGAACTTTTAGTTTGTAATATCTCGAAAAGACTTATATATTATACAAGAAATTTCAAGATATGTTGTTATGCTTTCTTCGAATTAACAAAGATAATTTTTTTTTTAAACTATAGACTTGTTAAGTTCTTTAGCTCTTTTCTCTTTATTATACTTTTTTATTATTAAAGAGAAAATAATAGATTGTAAATCTATTGCAAAATTATTTTTTATTAAATTATTAAATATCTTAAGAGTTTAATCTTCGTTAATAATATTGTTTTGTTGTAAAATTGCAAAATAGTAAATCGTAATTTTTGTAAAATGCGCATTAGAATAATTTTTTCAATTTTAATTTAAATCAAAAGATTGTAAAACTTCGTCGTATATTATTTTATTTAACAAATTTAATATTCTAGTTTTTGCTACAATCTATCTAAGTTTAAGAAGATTATCGCGTAATTAATATAACTTTTTGTTCTTCGATTTATCATTTATTTTTATCTTAAATTTAGATTTTTTTCGACGTTTTTTCTCTTAAGTTATTAAGTATTTGTCGAGATATCGCGTTAGTTTATTGTTGTTCTTTGTCTTAAAGTTGCAAATATTGTAAATACATAATATAATACTTTGATTATTAATTCTAATAAAACTTTCAATTATATATAAATTATTAACATAGTAAGAAGAAAAACGTCTTAAAGTAATTTACGTATTACGTATTAATAATTGCAAACAAAAACAATAAATCGCATTACAAAATCTCGAATTTAATGCTAAATCTTATAAAAAAAAAGTGTTGTTAATTTTACAAAATTGCAATTAATAGCAACATATATAGATTAATATTTTTAAAAAAATAAAAAGACTTGTAACATATAAGAAGATATAAGATATATTTATCTTATTGCTTTACTTATAATGTAAGAGAGATATTAATTTTTATTTACGTTCAATTAAATATTAAGACAAATATCGATAATTATTATTATAATGTTCTTATATAAATTAAGTCTAACAATTAGATTATTGTAATTTATAATTGATCAAAGTGTTAATTAGATAACATTTGATTAATTGTATAAGATATAATCTCTATTATTAATACTTGTTTCTTTCTAATAATAGTATTGTTTTTATATGTATTAGTGCTTAAGTTTAAACACATTCGAAACAATTATTTGTATTCTAGACTCTAAAGCAATTCTCAATATTAACAAAAAATCAATGTTAAAGTAAGAAAATGCGCTTTGTTATTGCTTAATATTTAATGTTTATAGATGTTAAGTTCTTCAAATTAAATAATATAGATTTAACTTAGATTACAAGATTATGCTATAAATTAAAAGAAGAAAAGACATTGAGCAAACACAAACCTATATTTAGAATTAGTTTTGTCAAATTTAATTAAGATTTAATCGAGATCTAATTAAGATTTAATTTAAATATAATGTTATGTTATAAATTAGAAGAAGGGAAGACATTGAGCAAGTACAAACTTATATTTAGAATTAAATTTGTTAAATTTAATCAAGATTTGATCGAGATTTGACTCAAATACAAAATTATGCTATAAATCAAAAGAAAAGACATTGAGCAAACATAAACTTATATTTAAAATTAAATTTATTAAATTTAATCAAAATTTAATCGAGATTTATTTTAAATTATAAGATTACAAAACAAGCGCGTAAATTAGAAGAAACTTAATAGCAATTCTATTGCGCTTAATTGTAAAACCTTTGTGCTACTTTATCTTAAATATACTTTTATTATTATTAGATTTCTTGAATATTCTTAATATTAATAAGCGCATTTATAAAAGTATTATTTTATTTAACAACTTTAATTTTTTGTTTTTTCTTAACATTTACAATCTTAAATGCATCAACAATAAAGTCGAACTTTATTTTTTATTTTTTGTTTATTATGCGTTTAATTCTTGCTATTACATAAAGCATACAATCAAATACTCTATTAATGTTGTCTTAATAGTAAGCGAACTTAAAAATTTGTTTGTTCGACTTCGAATTAATAATAAATTTAAATATAGCGACAATTGTTGTTTGCTAAAGATTTAACATTGTTTCTATAAAACTTGTTATATCGATAAAAATATTTAATTAATTATAGATTAAAATATTATTAGTTTCTACATTCTTCTTAAACATAAATGTGTCAATTATTATATCGCGCTTTGTTTAACTATTGTAATCTATTTGTGTACGTCGACTTAACATAAGATGTTTGCAAAGAAATTATATAAAAGAAGTTAATATTTATTGATTACAAAGTGTATTAAACGTTGTACTCAATTTATAGAATAATAGATACTTTAATTTTTATAGATAAAAGAGTTAAGTTAAAACATCAATTTACGCGTTTTATTATTAGTGTTATTTCGAAAAACAAAAATATAACAAATATCAAAGTATCGAAATGTAACTTAAGAAACAATTTAATAACTTTTAATTTCAAGACGTTCTAAATAAGACGTAAATAAAAGTTTGCTAAAAAGCAATAATTTCTTGTTCGATTAATAATCGAGTTTATACATATATTTTTTATTTTAACGTTCGTTTATTTTATTTTTTGCTTAAGAAAATTAATATTGCGTTCGATTACAAACAATATATTGTTATAAACGTAAAATAAGTTAACTTCTTTATAAACTCTTTTGAACTCTAATATTGTTAATTTCTTTAAATATTGTCGAAAATAAATTTGTTTATAACAATTTTAATTTTAGATAAATTGCAATTTTTCAAGCTATTGTAAGCGCACATTCTTTTATTTGATTATTAATTATTTATAGTTAATACAAAATTATTCGAAAATAAAGCAAAAACAATTTTTGATACAATTTCTTAAACTTAATTAAGCAATTCTTGAATTAACAACTTTTTTTGTAATATTAAATAATAACGCAAAGAACAATTTTCGCAAAGAGTTAACTAAATATATTTGTCTCTTTTTTTATTTTTTGTTAATAATTATTTAATACTTTTCAATAGTTTTCTTTATTGTTTTTATTATAATTGATTAAGAAATGTAATGCAAATGCTTCGAGACTCTAGTGCGCTTAAGAGCTCGCAATATTATTATAGTTAATAACAATAATAAAAACAAAGTATTGATCGATTTTAAATAGAAGTGTTTGTTAAGATCGAAACTTCAATTTGTTGTTCTTTATTTATTGTTAAACTTTTTAAATTCTCTTTTCGAAATCTTGACGTTATAGAATTTATTAACATTAAAAAAGTTGCAAAAAAGACAATTAATTTATTGTATTTATCTCGTTCTTTTTGTATTTTTTTACAAGAAGTAGTTATAAATATTAATAGTCTTATTGTAGACATAAGATTTTTAGAAGCTCTAAGTAATTTACTATTATAACGTAGTATTAACAATTATATTGTAGTGCTTGTTAAGATTAAAATCTCTTTTTGTTTAAGATAATTAATTGTTAAGTTTTTAAATAAATAAATATAAGAATCTTAAATTATTTAAAGTTAATTTCTTGACTTAGTTAAAAGTTTTATTTTAGATTTTTTAAACAACTTATAAAGATGTAGAAACGTAATATCTAGCTTTGCTAAATTCATAATCTTAATAATAACTCGATATTAATTGCTAATATTAACGTTCGAAATTACAAATAAGATTGATTTTTTAATAAGACAATAATTATAATAATTAAAGTCAAGTTTATACAAACGAACGTCTAATTAAATATCAAGAATATTAATTAAAGAACAAGTAAAAATCTTGAATACTTAATAGAAACAATAATAATAAATAGCAAACTTCGCTTTTTACTTAAATAGAATATTTTTTAATCGATGCTATAAATAAATTTAAAGAATAATAACAACAATTACTTTAATTGTTTGTAAATAAATATTATTAATCTTTATATTATTAATTGAATTAATATATGTTATTTTCTTCAAATTTATTTCGTCTTTTATAGAAACGTTACAAAGATCTTGAATGCTTATATGTGCTTTAGTTATAAATTAGATAATCGAACATTATTAATACAAATAAGCAACAATATATTTGACAATAATTATATAATCTTTTTATCGATTTTTGCAAAAACTAATTTTATAAAATGTGTAGTGCGCTTTTATATATTGTCGACAAAATGTTTATAAAATTAATAGACTTGTATTGTTTTAACTCTAATAATTAAGTTAACCTTAATGCGCAAATAAAGAAATAATGTTTTAACTTAACATATAAATCTTTGTTTTGCGCTTTATTATTCTTGTCTTTTTTAATTTTCTTGATACTTTTGTTCTTTTATTTCGTGTTTGACAACACAACAAAAACAATTTTTATTTTTCTCTTATTAATCTCGATTGCAATCTCGAGTTTAAATTAATTATTATTTCGAATACTCGAGATATTGTCAACAACATTTTTTAATATATTTTTTGCTTAACTTTCTTAAATAGAGACGAAATAGTTATTAATTGTTTGTTGTTTAAAGATTTAAGAATTTAAAAATAAATAACTTCTAGTTTAGAGCAATGCAACGTTAATCTTAAAGACGTAAAATAAAAAGAATGTTATAATATATTAATTAATTTTATTGATTTTTTGCAACAATTTTGCTAAACAATATAATAGAATTTTTGTTAATTCGAAGACGTCAAAAGAAAGCAAATCGAACTAATTATTTTTAAAATTAGTATTGATCGTATATTTTTGCGTTTTGTTTTGTTTTTCGAATAGATTACAATACAAAAGCGAGAAATTAATCTATTTGTATTGTCTTGTAATTAATATTGAACTTTAATATAATTTTAATATATATATTAATTGTAACAATCTCGTTGCGCAAATTGTTATTCTTAAATAGAATAATAAAATTGTTTGATATATAATATCTTAAAATTTGATTAACTTTATCGCAAAAAATATTGTGCGTTCGAAGTTAAATTTAAAGAGAGCTTAAATAAAAGTCGCTAAATTACGAACAAATTCTAGATATAATTGTAAAGAGCTGTTTAGCTTTAAGCTTACACAAAAGTATAGATAATTTTATTCGAAGTAAAATGCAATTAATTGCGAACTCGTTTAACGCAAATTTAAAAATAAACAAATAAAAAGAGAACAAAATAAAGAAAAGAAGTAAAACAAAGAAAGAGTTGAAAAAAGCGAAAAAGAAATCTATTAATAGAAAATGTTTTCGGAGATTAGCGTTGTAAGTTTATTTTTTTATTCTTTTTGCAAGCTCTTCTCTTATTACAAGTTTAATATCGAAGTTATTAACATAAGTAATTGCATCTTTATTAAGATATTTAATAAATATAAAATGTTCCAAAAAATTTGTAAAATTCTAAGATTTTTGTTGCAAAATACAAACAAAGTTTACGAACTTTAACTTAAGTGTTATTTTAAAATAAGCGTTGTCTTTCTAGACTTTAAAAGAACATTGTTTTATTAAATAAGCTTTAATACTTAAATAAGAAATCGCTTAACAATATATTTGTAAAATAAAAAAAACTCGTTTAACAAATACTTCAATTCAAATATATATATTATTTTTGTTAACAAAGTCAAGAATTATTACAAGTAATATTATAATAAGTTATTAATAAATAATGTTTTAAGAAATGTAATAACAAGAAGAGTATAAACAAATTATAAATATCAAAATTGTAATTAAATAATTGTAAATTTACTAAAATAAAATGCATGCGTGTTAAAGTTAACGCAAAAATAGCAATTTACAATTTAAGTGTTAATTTGTTGCAAGATGTCGAATATTAATAAAGTAACAACATTGAGAAACTTACTATTTATTATAAGTTTTCTTAGAATTGACGCAAATAATAAAGACTTCGAAATAAACGTTAAATACTAAGAAGTCAAGTTATAGAGAATATTTAAATAGCAAATTAAGACAAGAATGTGTTTACAAAAATACTTTAACGCACTAGAACGCAAAATAAATAGTCGAAATTAAATCGATCAAGATTTAATTTAAATTTGACTTAAATCTTGATTATAAATAAGAAATACTTACAAAATAATATTAATTTAAATAGCAAATTTAGACTTTTTAAAGAACTTAATTAGAATTGTTAAAACAATATATAAATCTAAGTATTTATAGATGTTCGAAAATTGTATATTCGAATTTCGAAAAACGCATTATAAATATAAATCTCTTTGAAATCGAAAAAAATCAATTTTAAATACTAAAGAAATCGCGTTTTTTATTGTTAAAGCTACTATTTAAGCAATAGAACTTTAATATCTAGTTTCTAAAATTATTTTACTAAATTGTATTCGAACTTCTTTTTGTTAATTCGACGTAATTTTAATAATGTAATTTATCTTATAAATATATTTAAAACGTAACGTTTAATAGTAAGTCTTGTCTACAATTATATTGTAAATAGAGAAAGCTTAAAGTAGTAATATTGAGCACAATTAATAAAATCGATTATTATTATTCAAGTTAAAGAGAACACATTTATTTTATTTCAAATTAACTTTTATCTTTTTTAGATTTTTAACTTCTCTTGTAAATCGATAGACGCATTTGTCATATTATTAATCTTATTAATATTTTCGCTTTTTCGACTCTTTATCGCATTTATTGTTTTGAACGTCTTAGCAATAAAATTTGTCTTAGCTTTCTATTTTTGACTAATTACGCGTTCGATTCTCGTTTCGCATAAATAATATAATAAATAATTTAATTAATATTATTTTAATAATAAACGCATTTAAGTATTTGTTTGTTAAGCTTAAAATTGTAAAGTAACTCGCATAAAATAATTATCGTAGTTTGTTACAAATTCAAGTTTATTTCTATAATTTTAGTTACTTTAATAAGAATATTCGACTAATTTTAATTTAGAAGCTTCTTGATTTTTACGTCTTTCTTTAACATAAAAACATTTATTATTAGCTTGCGCTTCGATAAATCGTTGTAATATATTTAAGATTTGCAATTTAATATACGATATTTACAAATATATTATATAAAAGAAGTTAATATTTGTTGATTACAAAGTATATTAAACGATGTGCTTAATATATAAGATAAAGAAGATTTCGATTCTAAAAAATAAAAAAATTAAGATAAGACATTAATTTACGCGTTTTACTACAAAAGTTATTTTAGAAAGAAAAAAAATAATAAAATTTAAAGTATCAAAATGTTTTTTAAGAAATATTTTAATTGCGTTGAGTTTTAATACGTTACAAATAATCTATAAATAGAAGTTTATTAAAGAATATTTATCTCTTAGTCGATTAATAATTGAATTTATGCAAATTCTTTCAACGTTCGCATTAGTTTACTTTATTATATTTTTAAAAACAATAAAGACAACAAAGATTAAATACGAAAGATTGCTATAAACGCAAAAAAAACAAGTTGCGTTAAAAACACTTTTAATTTTTAACAATTTTAATCTTGTTAAATGCTATTGAAGATAAATTTAAATATATTGATTTTAATTTTATTTAATTTGCAAATCTTTAAGTTGTTTTATTCTTATCTTAGATTAAGATTCATATATCGAATTATATATTGTAAAATACTCGTTTAAAAATTTTGCAATAGTTGACAATTATATAAGATTCTTAAAATTTATAAGACATTTTTTGTCTTAAAAATTCTTATTATAATATTAAATCAAAATATAAGACAAAAGTTTTACAAAAACTTAAACTACTTTGTTTGCTTTTTTTATCAACTTTTTTATTTTAATGTTTTAATGTTTTTTAATAATTTTCTTTATAAATTGTAGATCGATTAATCGAAAATTGTAATAAAAGTATTCGAAGAAATTTCAAGACTTAAAGCTCGCAATTTTAAGAGAAGCTACAATATTAATAGAGTTGAAGCTAATAATTGTTTTTAACAAAGTTGTAAATCAAAATCAATATATCAATTTAACGTTCTTTATAAAATTAATTATTTTTTATAATTTTTTTCAAAAATTCTTTATATTATGCGATTTGTCGATTATAAAAAAATTATAATATAAACAAACAATCTTCTTTGTTTTTGTTTTTGTAATTGTTTCTTTCTTTTTCTAAAAATTATATATATGTAATTTTATAAATTTATTTTTTAGACGCGACTTTTATAAGTTTTAGATTGTTAACAATTAAATAAAGATACTTGTCGAAAATAGAGTTTTATGTTAATTTGATTAATTAGTAGACGTTTATTTCGATAACTTGATGTTAAGATCTCGAACAATCTTAAGTTTATCTTTTAATATTTGCGATAATTGTATATCGAAATTCTTGAAAAATTCGTAAAGCTTTATAAGTGTAATATCGAGACTTTTAAGATTAACAAACTTAACTATAGTTAGTGTGATCGTTAGGTCGGGTCGGACACTATTTTCCTCAACCCGATCCACCCTCTTGGGCCCCGTAGGGTTGGGCCAGGGTTAAGGCGCGAACTCGACCCTAGGGTCGGGTTTCGTCGGGCCAATGCCAAGAACCCAAGCTAACTTCGTCGCGTTAGCATTCGCTTATCTTATCTTATCTTCTCTTCTCTTATCTTATCTTATCTTAGCACTAACTCGATTGAGCTAGCACAGGATTCATGTTAACCCGATTAGGCTAGCGCAGGGTCTACGCTAATCACATATTTTAGCGCGTCACGTGACGTCACGTGATCGGGTGGGTCGGGTTGGACACTCGGCGCGCATTCTTCGCCCGTCCCACCCTGTTGGGCTAGGAAATTTGCCTGACCCTAGGGTCAGGGTTGGACGGGTCAACCCGATCGGGCTGAAACCCGACCCGACGGTCACACTAACTATAGTTCGATATTAATTATTAATATTAATTTTCGAAACAAGAAAAATAGTAAAATTGTTAATAGAGCAAATTTCGTAAAACTCGAAATTCGATTAACAAAAATATACGTCTAATTAAGAGTAAAAAGTATTTGCTAAAAAACAAAGAAAGAACTTCGATACTTTAAAAGAACAATAAAAACAAATAACAAACTTTTGCTTTTATTTATTTCGAATCTTCTATTATTGAAGTTATAACTAATATCGAAAGATAATAACAACAATAATCTCTATAGTTTGCACGTAAGCATTGTCAATCTTCAAGTTATTTGTTAAATTAATAAAAATTATTTTTTTTAAATTTATTTCGTCTTTTATAAGTTCTTTATATAGATTATCTTTATTTGCGTTAACTATCGCGATAAAAAAAGCAATCAATTATTGTTAATAAAATATAAGTAATAGCATGTTTAACAAGTAATACTTAACTTTATTGTTAATTGTAATTGAAACTATAAACACAAATTAAGTAACGCATAATTAAATATTATCGATTAGATGCTCGCATAGTTAAGAATTTTAAGTTGCTTTAAATCTAAGATTTGCGTTGATCGTTATACATAAACAAGAGAACAATATATTAATTCAACGTTTATATTCTTAAATTAATTATCGTCTTTTTCGATATCCTTGTTTTGCAAATTCTTATTTTTCGATTTTAATTTTTTAATATTAACAATCTTTATTTTTGTATTAACTTTTTTAATTGAAGACTTAAATTTAAATAATTGATTCTTCTTCTTATTTAAAATATCGTTAATTATCTCTTTTTTTGCTTTATTTTTGTTGATTTTCTTCGATAAAGATAGAGAAATTATTAATTTCTTTTTATTGTTAAGTTCTAAATATTTAAATGCGAAGCGCTTCAAGTTTAGAGCAATGCAATATCAATCTTAAGAATATAAAGTATAAAGAATATTGTAATATATTAATTAACTTTATTGATTTTTTTCGACAATTTTGCTAAACAATATAATAGAATTTTCTTTAGTTCGAAGACGTCAAAAGAAAAAAAATCGAACAAATTATTTTTAAAATTGATATTAATAAGAAGTTTTTGTGTTTTTTTTATTCTCTAATTAGATTGCGATACAAAAGTAAGAGATTAACTTATTTATATTGTCTTGTATTTAAACTAGAATTCGAAGATAATTATTGTTTATTTGTTAAGTTTAACGAACTCTATTGCGCAAGATATTGTTTTCGACTAGCTTATATAATTTTTTTAATGTAATTTATATTAAAATCTAATTTATTTTGTCTATAAAAATATTGCGCGTTTGCAATCGAACAACAAGAGAACTTAAAAAGAAGTTGCTAAATTGCAAGTTAACATCGAAGACAATTGTAAAAAGCTATTCAATTGTAAGCTTGCATAAAAGTATAATATTTTTATTCAAAACAAAATGTAGTTAAATTCGAATTCGCTTAACACGAGCTATAAGACAAGTTAATAAAAATAAAACAAAACAAAAAAAATAAAGAAGCGAAAAGAAAGTTAAAAAAAATAAAGAAGAAATTTGTTAACGCAAAAAGCTTTCAAAGATTAGCGTTGTAATTTTATCTTTTTATTCTTTTTGCAAGCTCTTCTTTTATTACGACTTAAACATTGAAATTATCGACGTAAATAATTGTATCTTTACTAAGACGTTCGATAAATATAAAATAATTAATAATTTTTATTGAGTTTCGAAATTTCTTTTGCAAAATACGATTAATCTTTGTTCGCTTTTAAGTAAGTATCGTTTTAAAATAAAGATATGCTTAATACGTTTCTAAAATAATATTGTGTTAACAAACAAATTGTAAGACTTTGTCGAAGAAGTTCTTAATAACGTTTAAATAATCGAGAGAATACGCTTCTTTCGCATACGTTTGCGTTTAAACTTTTGAAATTTTGTTATAATTAAAATTGAAGACAAATAAATAAGACGTTATTGTAAGTTCTTAATAAACAAGTTCTTAATAGTTGAATTAACAAAAAAATAATAAGAAAGAGAGAAGTAAACAATAATATTTAAAATTATTATCAAAAATCTAAGAGCTTATTGACACAAAATGCATGCGCGTCGAATTTAATTTAATAATAGTAATTTACAACGCACTATTATGTAATTTGTATATTTTAACAAGATCTCGATCAAATTTGAGTCAAATCTAAGTTAGTTTTCTAAATATAAGAACAAAGAAAAATCGAATTGTCGAATTACAATATTTATATTAACAAAGAAATTGTTACATACATATAGACAAAGTTTAGACAAATTAAACTATGTGAAGCAAAATCTAGAAAGCGATAAGTTAAATTGTCGAACTACAAATCTATTTATTTGCAAAGAGTATATCAAAACATGCATGTAAGTTAAATCTAAGTTAATTTAAACTAATATAAGCAAGTTCTAATTCAAAAATAATTTATAGACGATATATATTTATAAAGAATTGTCTAAGATGCGCGATGTAGTAGTCAAGCGAGACAATTAGAATTGCAATATATATTACTAGAGTTACAACAAAAATTACATTTCGTAATATTAAATATATGTTTTAACGAAACAAAGTAAATATAAACTATAAAGTTGTTAATAAAAGAATATCGCTATTGTGATTAAGAACTAGCTATTAGTTGATCTTGAATTATAATAGCGATATTTGTATCTTGAATTTGACGAGTCGCTTTCTCGAATTGTCGATGTAATAACAAAGTAATTAACAAACAATCGAATTTTGTTCTTATTAAATCGCATTATATAATAAAGACATTTAGAAAGAATTTGATTTAAATCGAATTTAAATCTTTTATATTTTATTAATTCAATATATAAATGTTAAGAATTGTCAACAAGATATTAATTCAAAATAACGACAATAGCAAGAGCAAGAGCGATAGCTATACGTATGCTCTAATCGTCGTCGATCAATTAAGTCAATTAAGTCAATTAAGACATGCTAGATAGAGTAAAAGAAATTAAGAATGCACATTATTGATAAGAGAGAACGAAAATTAATCAAATACGATAATTACTAGATTGCGATTCATATTACTCGATCTAATATAGCGCGGGCGAGCTAGCGATCCTAGACCCCACTAGCCCCCGCAAACCAATTGAATAATCGTATTGAATAAAGCTGCGCAACCTGTCTATTCCTCCATGGCGACAATTCATATTTTGTCCATTTTCATTGTCTCTTGGCGTTGGCTGAGGCGATCGAGGTCATATACTTGGGAACTGAGGTCGGTCGTGATTGTGCGCGGTTCAGTATGAGGTATGGAGGCGAGCTTGGTTTGAGGCTGAGGCCATCTGATATGCCTCAATCTGAACTTGAACCACTCAACGTTGCTTTTCCTCTTGCTCAACCTGTTTTATTGACTGGCTTAGGATATTTTGACTGGAAACCTCAAGATGTGCTTACATTCAGAGAAGTGTTCAAGCGCCAGGACAATGTCTACAGCCTCATTCAAGGCATTGACTGGAACTGCGTGGAAGAAGAGTTGCGGAAAGCAGGAATCAACAAATCTTCCGAGCGTATAAGGCATCTCTACCGGCAAATCTGCAAGCGCCCGGAGGCTGGTGTTGAGTCTCTGAGAAACTATAGGTGGAGAAAGCATTGGTCTCTAATATGTCATATCAAGACCTTTCTAGAGGGCAAGGGATTGGTTGCAGATCCAGAGGATGAGAACGACAATTACTATCATATTGCGTTTTCTCAATTCTTTGCTTTTCTTCGCCATCACGGATTGCGCGGAGAGGGCTGGGCTCAGCAGGGCGGCCAAACTTTAAGCTCCTGGCTTCATCACTTCGCTCGCGCAGTTCTGCCTGAGATGCTCTTAAGAGACATTTGGAAACACTTGAATTGTAAGTATATGAATTACAAATCGTCTCGAATAGTTTCATTAATACGTGTATCTTTGTCAGCAACGGCTCCTTCACATTTTCTGGTGCGAGGATCTCAACATTCACTTTATCTCAGAAAACGCTTCCTTCGTGTTGTAATGTACCATATTTACAAGCGAATCCAGCAGACTTGCTCCAACATAGATGATGCCATAATCTCAAAATTTGTCATGGACTGGGAGATTTTCCTTGAAGTCTGGCACGAAAGCATGGCGCAGCTTTTGTCGGACGGTGTACCTCCTGGCAAAATACCAGCCAAAGGAGTGAGTGACATCGTCTATATCTGGGATTATAACAGACAGCGCATCAAGGATGGGAACTGCCTTCCCAAGTGGACATATGACCCGACTCTCGACAGACCCCGTGATATTTTCTCAGAAGCAGTGACTTACTTTTCGCCGGGTGGCGACCGAGGAGATGGCTGGAATGATGTAGCAAATTTCGACGCCATTGATTGCCAGGCCGACGAAGAGGATGTGAGCGGACGCGATGATGAAAGCTTGTCCGAGCATGGAGGTTATCAAGACTCAAGCAATGGCTACGTCTAGCCCAGTGATGAATACCGCCTTAAAGTTTTAAGCTATTCGGATACAATGCTGACTCCGCGCCTCGACTTCGACATGATTGCACCTTCCGATGGCTCAAAGCTCCAAATCACAACTGGAGCCAGACAGAACCCTATGATGGGTCAACACCGTATCTCAAGTCTCCGGGTTCTTGTTCGCCATATGACAGATATGCATCGAGCAGTCTTCGCTGAAGGGAGCGCCACCCTTGACGACTTCTGGGAACAGCTCTTTCTTGACATGGGATCTGATGAATGGGGTGATCCATCGCCGAACACGCCTAAAGGTCTCAAAGAAAGATTTGGCTGGGTCTATGACTACATCGCCAATGGTCAAATGCCAGTCGAAGTTCTACGCTTTATGGACGCACTTCGACAAGCCTGGAACGAGGACGGGACAATTTTGAGGATCGCTACACATCCGTATGCCTCCAAAGCTGAATGTGCTATCGGATCATTTCTTAATCCTGACCTTTGCCCCCGTTGGATCAATTGGATCATGACTAAAAATGACGCTATGGCCAAAGTCTTGAAATGGCTGCCCGAGCGCTATGGGGTTGACATTAACGAAGAGAAAATCAAACAGAGCTACGGAACACTGATCCCGGTCCTTTGGGAGGAAGCTTATAAAATGGGCTTACTTAAAAACGGTGACGGCTCGAAAGCTTTCGGCAACTCGATTCCTCGGAACGACCGCATTAAGACATTTGAGAACCAGACCGGAGTGAACGAGGCCGAGAAGAATTTGAAGCCTCGTGACGATCAGTCCGAGGACGACCGTTATATCAACAGCATACGGAGAGACAGCGAGTCCGAAGACAACGAGCCCAAAGACAGCGAGCCTGAAGACAACGAGCTCGAAGACAGCGAGCCTGAAGACAGCGAGCCTCTCGACGACGAATCTGAAGATAACAAGACGACTGAAGCCATTAAAGAGTTGATCAGCGCCTCCTATCTTGATGGCAACGCAAGTACATGGGCCTGGTTACATTTGCGATTCCCCTAGTAGCTGAGAAAGGGCGGTAACTTAGTTCTGGTGGATGCCATCACTCAATTGGACTCCGAGATCGTCAAGAAGAAAGAGTGGCTCACGCGCCTCAAGATGCGAAAGCACCTCGGAATCAAGGATTTCGTAGACGATGAAGATTTTCGTTACCACGGACGCCTTATACCAACACGGTACTTGAGCACTGGGACATATTCAAATAGGAGACCTAAATTATTCAAGCCAGGCGAGAACAAAATGCCATACAATCTTGGTTTCAGCACTTATCAGCAGCTCGTGAAGGTGCAGGACGACGAAGGATGTTTTATTTTCTTCGATGAGAATGCAATCAACTTTCGCGCAAGAGACGGAAACTTGTTGCATTCCTTGCCTGTGTCTTACTTAAAAGGGCGCATGGTAGAACTTTACCATCGCGAACGCCATTTACTTCTGCAAGCAGCCGGTGAGAACATTGCGTCATCTGTAGCTTCGAGTGACGCGGAGTCCGGACGTCGTAAACGACGAGCATTAGCATCCGGGCAACTGAAATCGAAACGAGTCAGAATATCACGAAGTCAACCCAGTAAGGCCGATCCGACGGTCCACGGACAATATTGGTCCATGGAAGAGGCGGAGTGGCTGTACAATAGAGTCTTTGATGGAGAATCGGTCGATTTCCACAATATTGCCAAACAAATGAATGGCCTTTTTGGCATTGACCGAGAGCCAAGGTCAATAGGATCTTTTGCCCGGCAGTTTTTGCAATGGAGAGCCCCAAAGCTTTCTCCCAGTGCCTGGGCGAATTCTTCCGATCAGATATTGTGGATTGTGGGGAAAGCCAACAAGGGCATGTTGTGGAAAGACATGGCGAATCTTTTCAACAAGAAGTTCAACTCGAACAGAACAGGCGAAGAGCTCAGAGCACGATATGAGGACGTTCGGAGAGCCTTGGACCCCAAAACGCCTGATGCGGAGAGGCCAGATTGGGCGAAGATTAAGAATGAAACATTTGCTACTATTCAGGCGTCGGTTCGAGGCCGAAGGATTGGCCCCAAATGGAAGA